>SAMEA3663092__coassemble_8355_pt1 | contig 2415 bp, 2 predicted proteins | sample SAMEA3663092__metabat2_low_PE_029 | metagenome-assembled genome bin SAMEA3663092 (sample SAMEA3663092) | pig gut metagenome | biome: pig gut; feature: pig-associated habitat; material: faeces | place: France | collected 2012 | reverse complement strand
GAGAAAGATTTTCGTAGGATGATAAAGACCACTCCCTCAGACCTCAGACCTCAGACCTCAGACTTCAGACTTCAGACTTCAGACTTCAGACCTCAGACTTCATCATTCGTTTTTTAGCTTGGGTAGTGATAAATGATACTTCACCGCCATGAAACGTATCAGACAGGTTGTGGCAAACGAGACGATGACAGTCACCTCAATAGGAACATTCAAGACCACCAGTCCCCAATACGCAAGACCGCCGGCAACGGCAGCAATGGCATAGATCTCCTTGCGGAAAATCACAGGTTCGTTGTTGAGAAGCACATCACGGATCACTCCTCCAGCCGCCCCTGTAATACATCCCATGATGATGGCGACCCAAAACGGCTGTCCAAAGACGATAGACTTCTGAATACCGGCAATATTAAAGAGAGCCAGACCCAGTGTGTCAAAAGCAAACCATGCGTTGCTCAACCTTTTAAGGTGTCGGGCAAAGACAATCACAAACAATAACGCCATTGCCGTACATTCCATATAAATAGGATTGGTCATCCAGAAAGGAGTAGTTCCCAACATCACGTCACGTATCGTACCGCCGCCGATAGCCACCGCAATTCCGCAAACATAGCCGCCAAACCAGTCAAATCTTTTGGATGCAGCATGCCGAATACCGGATATCGCAAAGGCAAATGTTCCGAGAAACTCAATAATCTGCTGCACCAGGATATCATATTCCATATTCATTGTTTATACCTTTCCCCCCAATAGTTAACCATTCTTTCATAGAGTTTTTCTTCTGCCGGCGAGTGTTGCCCATGCCATATCCGTTCGTCAACAAGAGCATCAGGCATATATTGCTGTGGTGTGAAATGACCGGGATAGTCATGCGGGTAGAGATAACCGTCATGATAGCCCAACTGCTTCATGAGTTGCGTAGGCGCATTGCGAAGAGGAAGCGGAACAGGCTGGTTGCCAGTCCGTCTGACAAGTTCCAAGGCAGCATCAATACCCAGATAGGCAGAGTTGCTTTTCGGACTCGTTGCCAGATACACAGTAGCTTCTGCAAGCGGAATGCGCCCTTCGGGCCATCCAATCTTCTGCACCGCATCAAAGGCAGCATTAGCCAGCAATAACGCATTAGGATTGGCCAATCCGATATCTTCTGAAGCAGAAATCACCAAACGGCGTGCTATGAATTTAGGATCTTCCCCACCCTCTATCATCCTCGCCAACCAATAGAGTGCCGCATCGGGATCAGACCCACGGATACTCTTGATGAAAGCAGAGATAATATCGTAGTGCATCTCACCATCCTTGTCGTAAGCCAGCGGATTCTGTTGCAAGCGCTCAGCCACCATTTTGTCGTCAATAACAATAGGCTTACTCTTGTCCGATGCTTCTATCACCAGTTCCAAGATATTGAGAAGCTTACGCGCATCGCCACCGCTGAACCGCAACAAGGCATCCGTCTCTTGCAGCGTAATATCCATCTCTTTCAGATAGACATCCTTCGTGATGGCCCTGTCGAGCAACTGCAACAAATCATCTTTTTCCAATGATTTCAGCACATAGAGTTGACAGCGGGAAAGTAGAGGTCGTATCACTTCAAACGAAGGATTTTCGGTAGTAGCGCCAATAAGCGTCACCACACCTTTCTCAACAGCCCCCAACAGAGAATCCTGTTGCGACTTAGAGAAGCGATGAATCTCGTCGATAAACAATATCGGTGATGCCTCGTTGAAGAAGCGCCCTTTCTGTGCACGTTCTATCACATCCCTTACATCCTTTACCCCACTCGTCACGGCAGAGAGCGTATAGAATGGAGTTTCAAGCCGATGTGCTATGATCTGCGCCAAGGTAGTCTTGCCGACTCCCGGTGGTCCCCACAATATAAACGAGGAAATCCGCCCAGCGTCTATCATCTTGCGCAAGACAGCCCCTTGTCCAACAAGGTGCTGCTGTCCTATATAGTCATCGAGCGTCCTTGGACGCAAGCGTTCTGCCAATGGTTCTGCCATAGATTCTTATCAATTTTGATACAAAGGTACTCTTTTTTTTTATAATACCATCGTTTTCGTTAAGTCAAATGAGCACAACCGAATTTTATTCGGATTTTGCCATGACGAGAAAACGAAGAACGAAGTTCATGGTTTTCGTTAAGTCAAATGAGCACAACCGAATTTTATTCGGATTTTGCCATGACGAGAAAACGAAGAACGAAGTTCATGGTTTTCGTTAAGTCAAATTTCTCTATGTAACACGATATGCCAGGGATAAAATTATAACTTTGCCCCATGTAACATGCCAACCTACTACGTGCCATCCCTTACGGATGTGCTTATAGAAAACTGTCAAACTGTAACGCCTGGTGTGAATTAGCGTTGTCCAAGAAACAGGAACCAGTCCTCGCGAAACCTATTTTTCCTTTCCGAA
>SAMEA3663092__coassemble_4110_pt1 | contig 3812 bp, 2 predicted proteins | sample SAMEA3663092__metabat2_low_PE_029 | metagenome-assembled genome bin SAMEA3663092 (sample SAMEA3663092) | pig gut metagenome | biome: pig gut; feature: pig-associated habitat; material: faeces | place: France | collected 2012 | reverse complement strand
CGCGACTTCTGGATGTATATCTCTATGGAATACTTCAAGCAGAAGATCAAGGCTGGAGAGGTTGGTTCGAGCGCTATGCCTCATAAAGTGAACCCCATCGACTATGAAAATTCAGAAGGCAACCTCGGCATTGCCAATGCCATTCTGCAATTCTTAGCCCAGAAATTGCCCGTCAGCCGCCTGCAGCGCGACCTGACCGACTCTACTGTATTGCGCAACGTCGGCGTGCCTATGGGACATGCTGTCATTGCCATACAAAGCACACTGAAAGGCTTGCGCAAACTCATTCTCAACGAAGAGAAGATAGAGGCAGACCTCGACAACACATGGGCTGTGGTAGCAGAAGCCATCCAAACTATCCTGCGCCGCGAAGCATACCCCCACCCCTACGAGGCTCTGAAGGCATTGACTCGTACTAACCAGAAGATGACCCCAGAACTGATTCACGAATTCATTGCAGGTCTGGATGTCAGCGATGAGGTAAAAGAGGAACTTATGGCTATTACGCCAATGAATTATACAGGCATTTAAAGTATTAACCCCCAAAGAGGAACCGTGAGGTTCCCGAAAAAGAAAGGAAACAACAATTATGGATTTCGAAAACGAGAAGAAGACAGAAGAACAATCTGCAAACCAGCAGGGCGCCAGCAACCGAGAGGGTTACTCCAACCAACAGAACACTTATCGACAGGGGCGTTCACCACGTCCCCGTATTCATCAACAGACACGCACCTATAACCAGGGCGGCTACAACCGCAGTCAGAACGATGATGAAGGCGGTTTCCGTCCAGAAGGATTCGGTGCCGGACTTCAGAACAATAACGCCCAGCGTTCCTATCGTCCCCGCTACAACAATCAGCAGGATGGTGAACAGGGCGGATACCAGCCACGTCAGCAAGGTGGATACCAGCAACGTGGAGGATATAACAACAACCGCGGTGGTTACCAGCAGCGCGGCGGATATCAGCAGCGCGGCGGTTACAACAACAACCGTGGATATAATCGCGGATACAACAACAATCAGCAGGACGGAGAACAGGGCGGCTACCAATCACGCCAGCAAGGCGACTTCCAGCAGGGAGGTTATCAACAGCAAGGCGGATATCAGCAGCGCGGCGGTTACCAACAGCGCGGCGGTTACAACAACCGCGGTGGATACCAGCAGCAGGGTGGATATCAGCAGCGTGGCGGTTACAACAACCGCGGCGGATACCAGCAGCAGGGTGGTTACCAGCAGCGTGGCGGATATAACAACAAACGCGGATATAATCGTCAGCGCACTGCAGACTATGATCCCAATGCAAAGTACAGCTTCAAGAAGCGTATAGAATATAAAGAGGAGAACTACGATCCCAACGAGCCCATCCGTTTGAACAAATTCCTTGCCAACGCCGGTGTTTGCAGCCGTCGTGAAGCTGATGATTTCATCCAGGCAGGTGTAGTGACCGTCAACGGAGAAGTGATAACCGAATTGGGCACCAAGGTATTGCGCACCGACGAAGTGAAGTTCCACGACACTCCTGTCACTCCAGAGAAGAAAGTCTATGTGCTGCTCAACAAGCCCAAAGACTACGTGACCACCAGCGACGATCCTCAACAGCGTAAGACTGTGATGGATCTCGTCAAGGATGCTTGTCCTGAGCGCATCTATCCTGTAGGTCGTCTCGACCGCAACACCACCGGTGTGCTTCTGCTCACCAACGATGGTGACTTGGCATCGAAACTGACCCATCCTAAGTTCCTCAAGAAAAAGATTTATCACGTTTATCTCGATAGGAACGTGACTGCCCATGATATGCAGCAGATTGCCGAAGGTATCACCCTCGACGACGGTGACATCAAAGCCGACGACATCCAGTATGCAGACCCTGTTGACAAGAAGCAGGTGGGCATCGAGATCCACTCTGGTAAAAACCGCATTGTACGCCGTATCTTCGAGAGCCTCGGCTATAAAGTAACCAAGCTCGACCGTGTACAGTTTGCCGGACTTACCAAGAAGAACCTGCGTCGTGGCGACTGGCGCTACCTGACAGAGGAAGAGGTAGATCGTCTGCGCATGGGTGCTTACGAATAAACCAACAACGACTCACTGAAAATATAACAAGTGATGAAAAGAACTAAGATAGTAGATGTACTGAAGAGTACAGACTTTGGAAAAGATGTTTGTGTAAAGGGATGGGTACGTACCCACCGTAGTTCGAAGGCCGTTGAATTCATTGCCCTCAACGACGGAAGCACCATCAACAACGTACAAATCGTTGTTAACCCTTCACAGTTTGATGAAGAAATGCTCAAGCAGATTACCACTGGTGCATGTATCTGTGCCACTGGTATTTTAGTAGAGAGTCAGGGTGCTGGTCAGAACAGTGAGATTCAGGCCAAGACCTTGGAAATCTATGGTCTCTGCGATAACACTTATCCCATGCAGAAGAAAGGCCAGTCGTTTGAGGTGATGCGCAAGAATGCACACCTCCGTCTGCGTACCAATACTTTCGGTGCTGTGATGCGCATACGCCACAACATGGCTATTGCCATCCACCAATACTTCCATGAGCATGGCTTCTTCTATTTCCACACACCACTGATTACTGCCAGCGACTGCGAAGGTGCCGGACAGATGTTCCAGGTGACCACCAAGAATCTCTACGACCTGAAAAAGGACGAGAACGGTAGCATCATCTATGACGATGACTTCTTTGGCAAGCAGACTTCACTGACCGTCAGCGGACAGTTGGAGGGTGAGCTCGGTGCCACCGCACTGGGTGCCATCTATACTTTCGGTCCAACCTTCCGTGCTGAGAATTCCAATACTCCACGCCACTTGGCTGAGTTTTGGATGATTGAGCCAGAAGTCGCCTTCATCGACCTCAACGATCTGATGGACCTTGAGGAAGACTTCATCAAGTATTGCGTGCGTTGGGCTTTGGAAAACTGTAAGGATGACCTTGCTTTCCTCAACAAGATGATCGACAAGACGCTGATTGAGCGCTTGGAGGGCGTATTGAAAGACAGCTTCGTGCGTCTGCCCTACACCAAGGGTATTGAGATTCTGGAAGAGGCTGTGAAGAACGGTAAGAAGTTTGAATTCCCCGTATCATGGGGTATGGACCTCGCTTCCGAGCATGAGCGTTTCCTTGTGGAGGAACACTTCAAGAAGCCAGTCATCATGACCGACTACCCACGCGACATCAAGGCTTTCTATATGAAGCAGAACAACGACAGCGAAGAACGCCGTACCGTTCAAGGCACCGATGTGCTGTTCCCACAGATTGGCGAAATCATCGGTGGTTCTGTTCGTGAGGAGAGTTACGACAAACTGATGGCTGAAATCGAGCGTCGCCAGATTCCTATGAAGGATATGTGGTGGTATCTCGACACCCGTCGCTATGGCAGTTGTCCTCACGGCGGTTTCGGTCTCGGTTTCGAGCGCCTCATCCTGTTTGTCACCGGCATGCAGAATATCCGCGACGTGATTCCTTTCCCACGTACTCCAAAGACAGCTGATTTCTAAATCACACATAGCATACTGGAAAGACGGCATCCTTCACGGGTTGCCGTCTTTTTCGTTGATAGACAAAAGAAGAATGTTTCGATGCTATCGAATGCACCATATATATAATGTACGTACGCGCACGCACACGCGACGTTATGATTTTGTCAACATCAAACACCCAACTTGCATAATATCCTATAGGACATCGACTTACGTGGGTGTTCGATGATGACAGGATAGTTTTCAAACAGTGGCAACACCTTTATCAAACGTTGAAAACACCTTTATCAAACGTTGAAAACACTTTTATCAAACGTTG
>SAMEA3663092__coassemble_3101_pt1 | contig 4591 bp, 4 predicted proteins | sample SAMEA3663092__metabat2_low_PE_029 | metagenome-assembled genome bin SAMEA3663092 (sample SAMEA3663092) | pig gut metagenome | biome: pig gut; feature: pig-associated habitat; material: faeces | place: France | collected 2012 | reverse complement strand
AGAAAATGCCCAGTTTACTTTTTTGAAAACTGTTATATTGTTATCTGTAACGCATAGTTTTAATTGTACCGAATTCGGTACAATTAAGAATCTGATAATAGAACTGTCCCTTTTAAAGAAATGTAATTATAGAGACAACTATCGTCTTGAATAGACGATACGGTTTCCGTACTTGGAATCCATAAAATTTTTGTTTTCTAAAAATTTCGACCACACGACCACAGGTATAGTGTAATGTATTGTAAGATAGTGATTTGTTGCTGTGGTCGATTGCTTCGAACCCGTATTTTCGACCACACTTCGACCACACATGATTTTCCAGATAATCATTGTTGATATTTGCATGGAGTAAATAAAAATTATTATCAGGAATTTTCAAACGGCTGACAAAGTTATTATCCAACGTTAGATGAAAGTATTGTCAAACGTTAGATAAAGGTGTTGTCAAACGTTGGATAAGGGTGCTGTCAAACGTTAGACAAGGGCCTTTTCAATGTTGGAAACAAGTTGTTTCAAATATCAGAAAAGAGTGATGTCAAATATTGTGCAATAGTGTTGTCGAATGTATGATAAGGGTGTTGTCGAGCATCTGAAAATACCAAGCCTATATTGGACTCTATTGTGGTTTCGCAGCTTTTATGGTTGCAACAGCAGATTGGGCATGGTGTTTGGAGGGTGGTCGAATGGTGGTCGAAAACCATGTTTTTTTGGAATCGACCACCGCTGTAAGTTGTTGAAAAGACGAATGATATGCGGAAATGGTGGTCGGTGGTCGAAAAAGTTGAGACTCGCGTGTGCGTGTGCGCGAGGAAATGTTGATCCAGAATAGAGATGTGTGCGCAATGGAAAATAAATTTGTTTGGGTCGAAAAAAATAATGGATTTTGCTTTTTCGTATCGATATATTTCGTAAATTTGCAGTATCGTTTTCCTAACGATGATTGCCGTATATAATTATTAATCTAAAAACTATATTGTTATGAACAACATTCCATTAGTGTTTTGGCTGATTCCGATTGCCAGTATTGTTGCATTGGGAATGGCATGGTATTTCTTCCGCACCATGATGAAGGAAGATGAAGGTACAGAGCGAATGAAAGAAATTGCAGCACATGTGAGAAAAGGTGCAATGGCTTATCTGAAACAACAGTATAAGGTAGTGACTATCGTCTTTATAGTGCTTGCCATCGTATTTGCTTTCATGGCGTACGTACTGAAAGTGCAAAATCCATGGGTACCCTTTGCATTTCTCACCGGCGGTCTGTTCTCCGGACTGGCAGGTTTCTTCGGTATGAAAACCGCCACCTATGCATCAGCCCGAACTGCTCACGGAGCGCGCACCGGACTGGACAAAGGATTGCGGATAGCATTCCGCAGTGGTGCGGTGATGGGACTCGTTGTGGTAGGTCTTGGACTGCTCGATATCGCCATTTGGTTTGTTGTACTCAATGCCGTTTATGAAGGCGAAAATACTGCACTCATCACCATCACAACCACCATGTTGACCTTTGGCATGGGCGCTTCCACCCAAGCACTCTTTGCCCGTGTGGGTGGAGGAATATACACCAAGGCTGCCGATGTGGGTGCCGACCTCGTGGGCAAGGTAGAAGCCAATATCCCAGAAGATGACCCACGCAATCCAGCCACCATTGCCGACAATGTGGGCGACAATGTGGGCGATGTTGCCGGAATGGGTGCCGACCTCTACGAGAGCTATTGCGGTTCGATACTGTCAACCGCCGCTTTGGGCGCTACAGCCTTTGCCATGAATGGCGATATGCAGTTGCGCGCAGTCATTGCCCCGATGGTGATAGCCGCCATAGGAATATTCCTGTCGCTTATCGGCATATTCTTGGTGCGCACCAAAGAGGGAGCATCGATGAAAGAACTGCTCCACTCGCTGGGGCTTGGCACCAATGTCAGCGCCGGACTCATTGCCGTAGCCACCTTTGTGATTCTCTATCTGCTGGGCATAGAAAACTGGTTAGGACTCAGTTTCTCCGTTATCAGCGGTCTTGTGGCAGGTGTGGTAATCGGTCAGGCAACGGAATATTACACCTCACAAAGTTATCGACCGACACAAAAGATAGCAGAGGCATCGCAGACAGGACCAGCCACCGTTATTATTAAAGGAATAGGCACGGGAATGATCTCTACGATGATACCCGTAGTCACCATATCGGTGGCTATCATGCTGAGCTATCTCTGTGCCAACGGTTTCGATATGTCGCTCTCGGCAAAGTCTATCAGTATCGGCCTTTACGGTATAGGTATTGCAGCCGTGGGCATGCTGTCAACGCTCGGCATCACCCTTGCCACCGATGCCTATGGACCCATTGCCGACAATGCCGGCGGCAATGCTGAGATGAGCGGACTGGGTGAAGAAGTGCGTGAGCGCACCGATGCCCTTGATGCCCTTGGCAATACTACTGCTGCTACAGGCAAGGGCTTTGCCATCGGATCGGCTGCCCTTACGGCTCTCGCTCTACTTGCTTCCTATATCGAGGAAATCAAGATTGCCATGATACGTGCCGTGGAAAACGGCAAACAGTATTTTGATGCAGCAGGAAATGTGTTCGACCCAACGAATGCAACGACCATAGACTTCATCAATTTCTTCCAAGTGAATCTCATCAATCCGAAGGTCCTGGTAGGTGCTTTCCTCGGAGCAATGGCTGCCTTCCTGTTCTGCGGATTGACCATGGGTGCCGTAGGTCGTGCTGCCGAATCGATGGTGCAGGAGGTGCGCCGGCAATTCCGAGAAATCAAAGGAATACTTGAAGGCAAAGCCACACCCGACTATGGTCGCTGTGTGGAGATAAGCACACGTGGTGCCCAGCGCGAGATGATCATTCCTTCGCTGCTTGCCATCGTTATCCCCATCGTGGTGGGTCTTGTGCTTGGTGTGGCTGGTGTGCTCGGTCTGCTCACTGGCGGACTTGCTGCTGGTTTCACCCTTGCCGTGTTTATGTCTAACTCTGGTGGTGCATGGGATAATGCCAAGAAGATGATAGAAGAGGGCCATTTCGGCGGAAAGGGCAGTGAGAACCACAAGGCAACCATTGTTGGCGATACCGTGGGCGACCCATTCAAGGATACCTCTGGCCCCTCGCTCAATATTCTTATCAAGCTCATGTCGATGGTAAGTATCGTGATGGCAGGACTGACCATCATATTCCTGTAACGGCGTGTCACCTTTGCATGGCGCGACGGACTGACCGATAAGGCGCTTCAAGCTGCTGTGGAAAACAATGCTCGCATCATGCTATGTCCAGGAGAACATTGCTATTTCGACTATCCAATGGCCAAGGGCGATATGCCTGAAGTCAACTGGGGTATGCCGACGACTACACTCAAGGATACTTATAGCCTTGATCCTGCATGGGGACACGATAAGAAGTTTGAAGAGAACAACTTGTTTGGTGTGGCTGGAACGCTTTGGAGTGAATGTATCACAACACCTGAGCGCATCTATTATCAGGCTTATCCCCGTGCCATAGCATTGGCAGAGGCTGGATGGAGTCAGCAGGAAAACCGCTCATGGGAGTCGTTCCTCCAGCGCATGCGTCCATTGGCTAATGACATGATGCGTCGTGGCATATCGTTCTCGATGGAATATTGACGGTAGAAACCAATGGTAGAGACAGACCGTCTGTATGGCAGCGGCATCCGTCTCTGCCTCTATCCATGATATGAATTAAACCCAAGTTGGTCACCATGCCGATTTGGGTTTGATTCATTCCTTTGTTTTTGGTATAATGTGTATTCCCTTTGCGTGTCATGCGTTTCCCTTTCCGGTATAAAGTGTATTCCATACCAATATCATGCACAAATGAAAAGAAAAACGGATATTCCTTTTGCAGTTCGCATCTTTTTTACTAATTTTGCAGCCGAAATGCGCCTGTGGCGGAATTGGTAGACGCGCTAGACTTAGGATCTAGTGTTTCCGACGTGCAGGTTCGAGTCCTGTCAGGCGCACGAAATCAATCCCAATTGCTTATTCCAAGCGATTGGGATTTTTGCTTTTGGGGGATGTTTGATAATCTTTCTACCTTCGTAATTTCCCTAGAGGTTGCCTAAAGCAATGCTTCGTATTACATATTTTCATACTATTTTTTTGCGACAACTCTACCTTCCTTTGTTATATCATGTTAAAGATTACCCTATAGGTACATAGTTATAAAAATAAATCACTAAATTTGTATCTAAAGCAATAAATTGAACGTGATGGAAGATTTAAACCAGCTAAAATTGGTCTTAGTTAAAAAGAAAAAGACCAACAAATGGCTTGCAGAACAGTTGGGAGTAAATCAAACAACTGTTTCAAAATGGTGTACCAACACTATACAGCCAGATTTAATGACTTTGAAAAAGATTTCAGAGTTGTTAGATGTCAGCGTAAGTGAAATTATCAACTTCGATTAAATAAAGAAGAAGCAATGAGTAAATTTAACGAAGCAACAAGAGTTCAGATGCCAGCAATGGTTCACTTAACTCGATTAGGTTATTCTTATTTTGGAAAGATAAACGAGGATATGGCAGGGACAGTTTATGACCCTGACACAAAAATCTTGATAGAGGTTTTCAAGAAA
>SAMEA3663092__coassemble_1674_pt1 | contig 6532 bp, 4 predicted proteins | sample SAMEA3663092__metabat2_low_PE_029 | metagenome-assembled genome bin SAMEA3663092 (sample SAMEA3663092) | pig gut metagenome | biome: pig gut; feature: pig-associated habitat; material: faeces | place: France | collected 2012 | reverse complement strand
TTGCTCAGCCATCTGCCGTTCACACCACCGCTACACGATACAGAAAGGGTGTAAACCCAGCATGCACAACAGCGCTATGCAAGGTTTACACCCATGATAGCTGACGCTCCACAGGGGCAACAGCGATGTTACCACACCTGTGCACGCTTCTTCTTAGGAAGGAAGAGGCGATTGCCCTTCTTCACACCGAAAGCCTGATACCAAGCATCGATATGGGGCAGTGCACCGTTCACGCGAGCCATATTGGGCGAGTGAACATCCTGTGTCAGGAGCATATCCATATACTGATCACGGTTGTTGCTTGCCCAGATACGAGCATAACCGAGGAAGAAGAGCTGATCGGCAGTGAAGTCTTTCTGGTCTGACGAAATCACATGACCCTCCTTCTGAGCGTTGTGGTAGGCACGCAGCGCGATATTCAAACCACCGTTGTCGCCGATGTTCTCACCAAGAGTCATCTTGCCGTTCACCTTCTTGCCGTTCACCACCTCGATGGTAGAGAAGTGATCTACGAGCACTGCGGTACGCTTATCGAAGTTAGCCTTATCGGCAGCAGTCCACCAGTTGCGCTGGTTGCCGGTCTTGTCAAACTGGCATCCCTGATCGTCGAAACCGTGACTCATCTCATGACCGATCACCACACCGATGGCACCGTAGTTGATGGCATCGTCGGCTGTAGGATCAAAGAAGGGAGCCTGAAGGATACCGGCAGGGAAACAGATCTCGTTGGTGGTAGGATTGTAGTAGGCATTGATAGTCTGTGGGGTCATCAGCCACTCGGTCTTGTCAACGGGTTTGTTCACTTTACGCTGCAGTTCGTCTATCGTGAAGAACTCAGAGATGTTGGCAAGGTTCTCGCAGAGTGAGAGCGAATCGCTGATGTCCAACTTGCTATAGTCTTTCCATTTGTCGGGATAACCTATCTTCACAATGAAGTTAGACAGTTTGTCCTGAGCCTGGGCCTTGGTCTCAGCACTCATCCATGTGGCTTCGTTGATGCGCTGACCGAGTGCCACTTGCAGATTGCGCACCAGTTCGAGCACGCGCTTCTTGCTGGATTCGGGGAAGTATTTCTCGCAGTACATCTTACCAATGGCGTTGCCCATCACTCCATTCACCAGATTGGTGGCACGCTTCCAAAGGGGATCGTCCTGCTGCTGACCGCTCAACACACTTGAGAATGCAAAGGCAGCCTTTCGGAAGTCATCACTCATATAAGAGGCTGAACCGCTGATGATGCGCAGTTCGGCATAGCTCTTCAGATCGTCGATCGATGTCTCTGCCAATACTTTCTCCACCTCGTGAAGGGGTTCGGGCTGACCCATATCCACGCTGTCGAAGGCTGGGTATCCTGATACCCAGAATACGGTGGTCCAGTCGATACCGGGGAACTGCTCGCAGAGTTCGTCAAACGACATCTTGTGATAGTTGGCATTGATGTCGCGCAGCTGCACTCTGGAATAGCTCTTCTCGGCAATACGCTTCTCTATGGCATATACCGCATCGGCTTTCTGCTTGGCTGTTGCCTCGTCATAGCCCACGAGTGTGAACAATTTAGTATTATAGTCCATATAGGCTTTGCGCACAGCTTGCGTCTGAGCATCATCGTTCAGATAGTAGTCGCGAGTGCCCAAACCGAGTCCTCCCTGACCTATGCCCACGATATTGCGGTCGGCTTGACGCTGGTCGGCTGACACACCGATGCCATACATCATGGTCGATTCGCCACGACGATCCAGTTCGGCTGTCACGCGCTGATATTCCTTACGGTCCTTGATGGCACGGATTCTCTCCAGGTTTTTCACGATGGGTTGGAAGCCTTCCTTATTGCGGCGCACCGAATCCATCATCTGATTGTAGAGCGTTCCTATCTTCTGACCCAACGAACCTTTCTGCTGTGGTGTGGTAGAAAACTGCAAGATGAGCTCCTGAATCTGCTTCTGGTTCTGCTCGTAGAGGTCCATGAAGGCACCGTTGGTCACTTGGTCGTCGCGCAACGGATGGTTTTTCAGCCAGGCACCAGTGGCATATTCCACAAAGTTGTCACCGGGCTTCACTGCCGTGTTCATGTTCTCTTTGGCATAGCCATGCACCTTGGTTGGCTGTTGAGCAAATACCTTTTCAGCGCCCATGCTGCCTGCCAGCATCATTACTGTGCAACAGGCACTAAGAATTGTTGTTGACTTCATATACTTTTGTTTTTATGAATTGTTAGCGTCGATATTCCGATTCTATATCGGTTGGTGGTGCAAAGGTAGTGCAAACCGAGAGAAAAACAAAAGAAAACACCTTTTCTTTTGATTTTCCGAGGTGCAGCCTACCTTAGACAGCGCAGCTGCAAAGGTACAATTAAGTTATCGAATTACCAAACCATTTGACGTGACAAATGCGTGACCACCACATTCGGTGGTCGGTCGGTGGTCGATGGGTGGTCGATAGATATACCTATCAAGCACCAGCAAACCGTTATCGCACAACATGTTACAAAGAATGGTGGTCGAGTGGTCGAAAAATACGCAACTTGCGCATGTGCGCATATACACGTGTGCGTACGCGAGAAGCATACACACCCCACCTGCCATACTTCTCCTGCCACCCCGATGTCTCATTGCCCAACACTACACCATCCTTGAATGCTTTTTGGAATTTTAAATTACTCTAAACCTGAGTTCGGGATAAGATTATGTCATAAAGTCAATTATGCGACAAGACATGATTCATCATCCCTCCACATGGGTGAATGGCTATTTATGTTTTGTAAAAATCGAAAAGATTTCCTTATTGGATAATAGTAAGCTGTCCGTCAACGTGCTCGATACAATAATCGATGTTGATGGACGGTTTCTTCTCATAGAAGCTGTATGCAGCCAAAACTAAGAGCTAACTAATCACATATCCGAACCTTTGCGAAAGCTATTTCGTCGAACTCACGTTAAATATAGATTTCTGGCCATAGGCCATAGATTTTTTCAAAGATTTCCTCTAAGATTTACCTATGGTTTGTTTTGGCGTGACTCAACAGAGTGAACCGATCTTCCCTCTGTCTTCGCTACTCCAAAACATCTTGCCGTAGGCAACTAACCCCCAATAAAATCTTTAACAGCGACATTATTCCGCCAACTAAGGAAACAAAATACAGCCAACTGAGGAAATAAAATACGGCCAACTGAGGAAACAAAATACGGCCAACTGAGGAAATAAAATACGACCAACCGAGGAAATATCAATAAAAAGTTGTATCTTTGCACACAAAATATCAAATATATGAAACTATGGAATACAAACATAGAATCGCAGATCAAATGCTAACCAAGAAACTGGCAAGCAAGGGAGCTATCTTGATAGAAGGCCCAAAATGGTGTGGAAAGACAACCACTGCAGAACAACAAGCAAACAGTATCTTGTATATGGATAATCCTGCCTCATTGGAAACTAATCTACAAATGGCAGAGATTGACGCTTCTGTTTTGCTGGATGGTGATACACCAAGACTTATTGACGAATGGCAACTGGCACCAAAACTATGGGATGCCATCAGATTTGAGGTTGACCATCGCCATGACGTGGGACAGTTTGTATTGACTGGGTCCGCAGTTCCTGCAGATGAAAAAAACATGCAACATTCTGGAACAGGGCGATTCTGTTGGCTGACTATGCGCCCAATGAGTCTCTATGAGTCTGGCGAATCAAATGGAAAAGTAAGTTTGGCACATTTATTTGAAACACCAGAAAAAATTGTTGCAGTTAACAAACTGAAGATAGACGATCTGGCATATCTGATTTGTCGTGGTGGCTGGCCATTTGCTTGTGGATTACAAGCAGAAGCTGCGTTGGAACAAGCCTTCGACTATGTGGATGCAGTCATCAAAAAAGATATTTCGCGAGTGGATGGAGTAAATCGCAACGCTACAACAACCAGATTGCTATTACGTTCATACGCCAGAAACCAAGGATCACAAGCTACCATCGGAACGATTGTGGCTGATATGATGACAAATGACGAAAATGAAATTAGTGTAAAAACAGCAGGTAACTATCTGGAAACGTTACGTAAGATTTTTGTAATAGAGGACTCTGAAGCCTGGAATCCTAACCTACGCTCCAAGACAGCTATCCGTACAGCGAATACCCGTTACTTCATAGACCCATCTATTGGAACGGCTGTTTTGGGACTTGGCCCTAAAGATCTTATTAATGACCTCAACACGATGGGACTCTTTTTTGAGACTCTATGTGTTCGTGATTTACGAGTTTTTGCTGATGCGCTGGACGGAGAGGTGTATCATTATCGCGACAAAAACGGATTAGAATGTGATGCCGTAGTACATCTGCGCAATGGAAAATATGGACTTATAGAAATTAAGTTAGGGGGTGATAAACTCATCAACGAGGGTGCTGAAAATCTATTAACTCTTGCGGGTAAAATAAATACAGAAAAAATGAATGAACCATCTTTCATGATGGTACTTACAGGAACAGGCGATTTCGCTTATCGAAGAAAAGATGGGGTTTATGTGGTTCCTATCGGATGCCTGAAAGATTAAAACCAAATGAATAAGCAGGAGTAAGATGTTAATTTTTGGGGGTAGCCTACGGCAAGATGTTTTGGAGTAGCGAAGACATAGTAAGAGCGCGCTTTTACTATGCTGAGTCACGACAAAATACGGCCAACTGAGGAAACAAAATACGGCCAACCGAGGAAATATCAATAAAAAGTTGTATCTTATTTTTTGACTTTTCTGTATATATAGATACAGATCATTCATAAAGACTGCATGCAAAATGATACTTTCTTACCAAGAGAGCCTAATACCGAAAGGTACAGTCAATATAAATGGACGTTCTGTCCAAGTATTCTTGACTTCGCTTCCATTCGGAATGTACCAATTCAGCGTTGGCTCAACAAACAATGTCAACTTTGGTGCAAATTGATATTGTATTCCGATGTTAGTGTTTACAGCCCACTGCATAGGTGTATTATCTTACACTTAGCTTGAATGTCTTGCTCTGTCCATCCTTAGTTTCAGCCTTTACAATATACAAGCCACAACCAATATTCTTGGTCCAAGATGCTTGATTAATGCCTAAAGCCGATGTTACGAGCAAGCCTTCGAAATTGTATATACGCACATTAGCAATAGCTATATTAGGTGAACTCACCGTTATAGTACCGCTATTAGGCGAGAAACACTTGATATTAGCCTCATCATTATGTTGCTTCAAGTTGTAAGTCGATGTGGTGATGTAGTATCTACCATGCTCATTAGCCATAATAGATATTGGAGCATCGGCAGGAGTGAAAGTTCCCATCTTGGCATCAAACACAAACAGCTTATCAGTAACATAGCGGTTTGCTGATATTTCAACATTAACAGTTGCGCCATTACTCATCACATTTCCATCCACCTTAGCAATGATGCCCAACGGCAGGAAGTTGATGTTTGAGAGTTTGTTAAGAGCAACAGCCTGATTGCCCGCGACAGTATACACTTGCGGAACATCTTCAATATCAGAGTTGTTAAGCAACTCAACATCCTCATCATCAACAAATTCGTCGTCGGCATCATTGCAAACCACAACCTTAGCTGTAGAACACAGATGATCATCATTAACTACATTGATATATACTGCAGCAGGTTCCTGTACAGCAGTACCACCAGATATCCAGCGGTCTGTAGTCATCATCAAAGTAAAGTTAGCTTGACTAACCGTCTCGCCCTCCTTAACCTTAACAAAGAAGCCTTGCATTGGCTCAATGATATAATCTTGACTGCGGTTGTATGTACCCTCTGGCACACTATGTGCCTTAAGAACACCATCTACTAAAGTCCACACCTTACGCTCAAAGCTCGGGTTTCCATTTAGGAATTGATACATACTAAGCGATGCAGTATACGGATTGCCCACTATGTAGTAGCGATTATTGCTATGAGTATTGGATGTGAGCGGCTGAGAGATTTCGCCCAACAAGCCAGGCTCATTAGAGTATGGCACATTTAGCATATACTTTTCATGCTTTGGCACAGAAACATTCAAGTCAGAATACCCTCCATCTGGTTCGAAGTATTTATATTCCTCATCCTCCTTAGGCAGACGGAATAGCCATTTTGCCGACAGGGTTTTATATTGGTCGCCAGCCTTTAGAGCAAAGCCCTTGCCTTCAGAATAATTCTCGTCCAGCTTATTGTATACATGGCTCCAATATAGCGACTCTACATTCATCGAAGCATCCGATATGCTTTCTATGCTGATGTTATTGCCATCAAAATCGTGAACCTTATATTGAGTTCCGCCATCCACTATCTGCGTTTCGTTGCTATCCCAATTGCGCTGATACACTGGGGCTGCCACGCGATTATCAGAAGTCTTATCAAAGTTCATTGCCGAGAAAGCAGTATTCGACTCTTCCCTGCCTGTTGTTAGTGGCACAAAAAAGTCGCCAGCATAAATATTCTTCATTGGTGTCGATACAATATTCCATTTGTTGCTCTCCACTTCCTTCTCCACGAAAGCCTTATTATATATAAGGTAT
>SAMEA3663092__coassemble_1385_pt1 | contig 7194 bp, 6 predicted proteins | sample SAMEA3663092__metabat2_low_PE_029 | metagenome-assembled genome bin SAMEA3663092 (sample SAMEA3663092) | pig gut metagenome | biome: pig gut; feature: pig-associated habitat; material: faeces | place: France | collected 2012 | reverse complement strand
GGAATGACTGTGTTAAGTTTTTGGTCAGACGTTTTTTTTTTAACTAATTTTTCGGGGGGGGCAATGTCAAATTCAAAAAAATATGTACCTTTGCAAAAAAAATAATTAGCTACGTAACATCTGTATATAATTGCACTATTTATATATAAGAATATACCCAGTATATAATAATCTAAGGAAGTGCATAAATAAAAACCAAACAGAGAAGACGTGAAGTCCAGTCATGGCTCATGGCAAGTTTTTTTTAAATTAAAAGTGTTATTAACAAGAATTAGTATAGAATGATAATTAGAACGATGAAAAGAACAGCAGAGTGTCACGGGGGACTGGTCCATGGCATCACCCCCAACATGTCAAGAGGTCATTGACGTAACTTCTACAAGACCATTATCCAAAGACTTTGACGTAAAGAGGTTCGGACTCAATACAACAAGTCGCATAAAAGCGTTTGTCTTCAGGTTTGTCTCTATACCAGCCAAGCGGATCAGGACATCCAATGCCAACGCAATAATACATAGTAGTTTCTTCATTTATCCTATCATTTTGGGGCAAAGATAGCGAAAATATACGAACCAGCCAAATATAGCTCGATAAATCAACAAGTAACAAGTAACAAGTAACAAGTAACAAATGGTGCAACCATGCAAACGCCTTTCTATCTCTTTTCTTCTAAAGGATATGGAGTATTCACCATGCAACTGCAAAATTACTCAATTCTTTTGTAAAAGCACACTTAATAAATCCAAAAGATTATAAAGCGGCAGCATTCTTACTCCTATAAAACACCAAATTGCTGATAGATAGAACCGGAGAATGTCCTCCCCATTTATAGGTAATGTGACAGAAAAACAATCTGATAATTTGGAGATTTCTCTGCTTTACACTAATTTTGCAAGACAGAAACCAACGGCAATACAACAGAATATGAAAAGACTCTATATGGCAACCCTTATCGCTCTGCTCGTGGTGTCTGCTTCGGCACAGGAGGTGATGCGTAAAGAAAAGGATGGCACCTATATTATCAATACCACCACACTGGCTACCAGTGTGACGGGATATCGTGGCACTACGCCCTTGGAGATTACTATCAAGAAAAACAAGATAGTACAGGTGGAACCATTGCGAAACATGGAAACACCCAAATTCTTCCAACGCGTCAGCCAACAGATGGTGCCGAAATACGCAGGACAGCCTGTGGGCAAGAAAGGAATGCCACAAGTGGATGGTGTGACAGGAGCGACGTTATCGTCGAAAGCCGTACAAGAAAATGTGCGTCGGGGCGTGGCGTACTATCTGAAACACAAGTGACAGAACCACGTGTGGAAAGAGATTCCTCGCACACACGTATTATCAATAAGGTGCGAAACGACATTGTAGCCGTTTCGCACCTTATTGTTTTCATCGCTTATTTACCTCATTCGACGATGTGGGAGATCGTCTGAATAGGGTCAATAAAACAAGATAATGCCAGCAATGGCACAGCATCCAATCATCTTGATAGGATTGATTTTTACAACCTTGGTGCCAAAGAAAGTGGCAAGAAACAAGGCGATGCTGATATAAAACTGCCATGCATCCTCTGATGGAGTTGAGAAGTTTTCGGGAGTCATCAACAGTAATGTTGCTGCACCCAAAAGACCAACGACAGCAGGACGCAAGCCATTGAAGACCGATTGCACCGTATGGGTGTTCATGTAGCGCATGAACATACGACTGATGAGAATCATCAGTATGAGCGACGGCAATACCAAAGCAAGCGTGGCAACCGCTGATCCAAAGACTGCCATACTGCTACTATAGCCTGCATTGCTTACAGCAGTATAGCCGCAATAGGTGGCAGAATTGATGCCGATAGGTCCCGGTGTCATCTGTGAGACGGCAACGATATCGGTAAATTCCGATGACGACAACCAATGCCAATGTTCCACTGTCTCATGTTGGATAAGTGACAGCATGCCGTAGCCACCGCCAAATCCGAAGAGGCCAATTTCGAAGAATGTGATGAAGAGGTATAGGAATATCATGCTTTCTTATTCTTTTGTGTCAAACCATAGAGATAGCCGCCCACACCCGCAAGAATGATAATCCAGATAGGCGATACTCCCAATAGCCATATTGCCAGTGCCGACACGATGGGAATCCATAGGGTGTAGCGATTGAGATGGGCACTCTTAGCAAGATTGAAAGTTGGAACGGCAATCAGAGCCACAACGGCAGGACGTATGCCACGAAACATAGCAGCCACAACCTTATTGTCTTCAAACTGATGGAAGAAGATGGCTATGGCAAGAATGATGAGAAACGAAGGCAGAGCCGTACCTAATGCCGTGACCAGCGCTCCCCGTGTCTTGCGCAACTTATATCCGATGAATATCGAAATATTGATGGCAAAGACGCCCGGACAGCTTTGGGCGATAGCAATCAAGTCGAGCATGTCTTCCTTTGACACCCATTGGTGCTTGTTGACAACCTCTTCCTCTATAATTGGAATCATGGCATATCCACCCCCAAGGGTGAACATGCCAATCTTAAAGAAGGTACTGAATGTGCTCCAGTATATGTTACTCATTGTTTTTCAATCCACTTGCGGGCATTGACAAATGCCTCAATCCACGGTGTTACCTCATCCATGCGACGAGCCTCAGGATACCAAGCGCACTGCCAAGGGAAGATGGCGCGCTCCAAGTGTGGCATCATGCAGAGATGACGTCCGTCCTCTGAACAGATACCTGCAATATCGAAGGCTGATCCGTTGGGGTTGGCTGGATAGCCGTGGTAATTATACTTAGCAATGACATTGTAGGCGCTCTCTGGTTCGGTCAGAGCAAACTTGCCTTCTCCGTGGGCAACCCACAAGCCGAGTTTATTGCCGCTCAGCGATCCAAACATGACACTGTTGTTCTCGGGGATAGCCAATGAGATGAATTCACTTTCAAACTTATGAGAGTCGTTGTGCAGCATCTTAGCTCCCTTAGCACCGGTCAATCCCAGTTCTACCATCAGCTGACAGCCGTTGCAGATACCGAGTGAAAGAGTGTCTTTGCGAGCATAGAACTTGTCGAGTGCCTCTTTTGCCTTGGCATTGAAGAGGAATGCACCGGCCCAACCCTTAGCAGAACCAAGTACGTCGGAGTTTGAGAAGCCACCGCAGAATACGATCATGTTGATGTCTTCCAGTGTCTCGCGACCACTTACAAGGTCGGTCATGGTCACGTCTTTCACGTCGAAACCTGCCAGATAGAGTGAGTAGGCCATCTCGCGATCACCGTTAGTACCCTTTTCACGGATGATGGCAGCCTTTATGCCTGATGGAGTGCGGCGATCTGCCGATAGTCCATACTGAGCAAGTGTGCCGGTGAAAGAGTCGTTGAATTTCATCTCCAACGGTTGCTTCTTATAGTTTTCATAGCGCTCGGCAGCCTTGCCGTTGTGGCTCTGCTGACGATCGAGCAGGTAAGAAGTCTTGTACCAAGTGTCGCGCAATGCGTCAATGTCGAAGGTATGCTCGCTGTCGCCAGCTTTAACAACGATGGTGCGGCTCTCAGGAACGGCATAGCCAATCTTGGCAAATGCCACGCCTTGTTCTTCCATATAGTCGATAAACTCCTGTTTGTGGGCATCGCTGATTTCCACAACCACACCGGGGTTCTCTGCGAAGAGTGTCTTTACCACATCGCCATCGGCACAGAGGTCGTGCAGATTGATGTGGAGACCGCCCTTCTGGTTGGCGAAACACATTTCCAACAATGTGGTGATAAGACCGCCGGCAGAGATATCGTGACCAGCCATAACCCATCCTTTCTCTATAAGGCCCTGTACTGCCATGAAAGCATCGGCGAAGTATTCGGCGTTTTTCACTGTTGGCACGTCGCTGCCTACCTTGCCGAGGCTCTGTGCGAAGGCAGAACCACCGAGATGCTGCTCATCGAATGAGAAGTCGATATGATAGAGAGAAGCGTTCTTGTCGTTGACGAGAACAGGGCTTACCACCTTGCGGATGTCGGAAACCTCGCCTCCAGCGCTTACGATGACGGTTCCTGGAGAGATAATCTTCTCGCCGTTGGGATACTGCTGTGTCAGCGACAGCGAGTCTTTACCTGTAGGAACATTGATGTGGAGGTCGCAGCAGAAGTCGCTCAGCGCCTTTACAGCACTGTAGAGACGTGCATCCTCACCCTCTTGTGAGCGGCAGGGCCACATCCAGTTGGCACTCAGCGACAGCGAATCCATGCCGTCGGCAAGTGGTGCCCATACGATGTTGGTAAGTGCTTCTGCTACCGACAATACGCTGCCAGCCTCTGGAGATGCCAGACCAGCCTGTGGTGCATGACCAATGGCGGTGGCAATACCCTTACGGCCACGATAGTCGAGGGCTACAACACCACAGTCGCTCAGTGGCAACTGAATTTCGCCTTGACACTGCTGACGTGCAATCTTACCCGTCACGCTGCGGTCAACCTTATTGGTCAGCCAGTCTTTACAAGCCACAGCCTCCAACTGGAGCACGCGCTGCAAGTATTCGTCTATCTTGTCTTGAGTATAGGTTACGTTTTCATATTTGCGCTCTACGGTATTGTCGCGCATGATGGTTTTGGGTGAGTGGCCAAACATTTGTGCCACGTCAAGGTCGAAAGGTTTCACGCCATCGGCTTGCTTGAATGAGAAGTGGGCATCGCCTGTGGTTTCACCTACTACATACATTGGGGCACGTTCGCGTTCAGCAATCTTCTGTACGTGGTCGATATGCTTTTCGTCGATGAGCAGACCCATGCGCTCCTGACTTTCGTTGGCAATGATTTCCTTGCTCGACAGGGTCTTGTCGCCAATGGGCAACTTAGCCATGTCTATCTCACCGCCACATTCCTCAACGAGTTCCGACAGACAGTTCAAGTGGCCTGCACTTCCGTGGTCGTGGATTGACACTACTGGATTGGTTTCTTCTTCACAGAGTGCGCGCACCAAGTTGTAGGCACGCTTCTGCATTTCCGGGTTGGCACGCTGAATAGCGTTCAGCTCGATGCCGTTGCTATAACGACCAGTATCTACTGACGATACCGAACCGCCACCCAGTCCGATGCGATAGTTGTCGCCACCAACCACAACAACCTTGTTGCCTGGCTGTGGTTCTTTCTTCAGACAGTCGCGCTTGGTGCCGTAGCCTACACCGCCAGCCAGCATGATGACTTTGTCGTAGGCATATTTCTCCTGACCCTCCTGATGTTCGAAAGTCAGCACAGAACCGGTAATCAGCGGTTGTCCAAACTTGTTTCCGAAGTCGCTGGCACCGTTTGAAGCCTTGATGAGAATCTGCTCAGGAGTCTGATACAACCATTTGCGAACGGGCATGAGTGTTTCCCAATCGCGGCCTTCACCCTCGATACGAGGATAGGCGGTCATATATACGGCAGTTCCGGCAATAGGCCATGAACCAACACCGCCACCCATACGGTCGCGAATCTCACCGCCAGTACCTGTGGCAGCACCGTTGAAAGGCTCTACGGTAGTGGGGAAGTTGTGGGTTTCAGCCTTCAGCGAGATGACGCTCTCGATGTCTTTAACCTGGAAATAGTCGCTGGTAGATTGGTCGGCAGGTGCAAACTGCTCCACTACTGGACCTTGTGCAAAAGCCACATTGTCTTTGTAGGCCGACAGAATCTTGTTGGGATTCTCCTGTGTGGTCTTTTTGATCATGGCAAAAAGACTCGACTCCATCTCCTTGCCGTCGATGATAAATGTGCCACCGAAAATCTTATGGCGGCAGTGCTCAGAGTTGATTTGTGCAAAACCGAAAATCTCTGAATCGGTCAGCGGACGGCCGTTCTCTTTCTCAATCTTATGGAGATACTCGATTTCCTCAGGTGAAAGGGCCAGACCTTCCTGTTCGTTGTATTCCTCCAAGTTATCAACATACTTGATGGGTTCGGGCTGGATGTTCACGGTGAAGATGTCTTGGTCCAGTCCGTGATACATACGTTGCAGCATGGGGTCGTGCTCAGCATCCTCACCCGCTACTGGGAAGTATTCTTCTATACGCAGAATGCCGCTGAGTCCCATGTTCTGAGTTATCTCAACGGCATTCGTTGACCAAGGAGTCACCATTTCACGACGCGGTCCTACATAGTAGCCTGTCAGTGTTTGGTCACTCAATAGCTCAGCATTGCCATAGAGCCAACACAGTTCCTTTACTTCGTTTTCTGCGAGTTGATGATCTGCCTGAGTGGCAATCACACTCGTCTGTGGAGTCTTAAAAAAGAGAATCATGTACTTTGTTCCTTTATAATTAGAATTTTGGTTGCGAAATTACTAATTTTTGGGCGAATAACCAAATTTATCCGTATGTTTCCGAAACTTGGTGTGAATTATCTCCTTTTAGTGTTCTCAGTAAACGTGATATTGTTTGTAAATTGACGGGATGTGGTCGGGATGGTATCGAGAGGAGTCGCACGGAATAGGGGAGCGATTCTCTGAATTCTCTCTCGCGCACGCACACGCGATGTCTTAAAAATCGACCACTCGACCACCAATGTGTGTAATGTGTTGTTGGAATGATTGTTATGTGGTGGTCGATGGTTTTGTATTCGACCACCATCGACCATCAATTTTTATATGAACAATATATTTTTCTTTCTTTATCCAACGTCTGATAATACTTTTATCCAACGTTTGATAATACTTTTATCCAACGTTTGATAATACTTTTGTCCAACGTTTGATAATACTTTTGTCCAACGTTTGATAATACTTTTGTCCAACGTTGACAATACTCTTATCCAACGTTGACAATACTTTTGTCCAATGTTTAGCAATACTCTTGTCCAACGTTTGGCAATATTTCTATGTAATATTGGTGAGAACGATAATATAATTTTTGTTGAGAAGGAAATATAGGTTATTGCATGCTAAATGATTGATATTCAGTCGTATGAGGTTGCGTTTGTGGTTCTCCTTTGACGATGGTTTAGTTAAAATAACAAAATGTTTTTTGACTTTCTGCGTTTCTGTTTGTCACATAACAAAAACAACTAAACATGATGGGCATGACGATAGGCTTCACCTCGGAAATAAAAGAAAAACTCCGTTTCTCTTTGTATTTCGCTCGGTTTGCACTATCTTTGAGACTGCGTCTCTTAGATAGGCTGCACCTCGGAAATAAAAGAAAAACTCCGTTTCTCTTTGTATTTCGCTCGGTTTGCA
>SAMEA3663092__coassemble_1241_pt1 | contig 7654 bp, 6 predicted proteins | sample SAMEA3663092__metabat2_low_PE_029 | metagenome-assembled genome bin SAMEA3663092 (sample SAMEA3663092) | pig gut metagenome | biome: pig gut; feature: pig-associated habitat; material: faeces | place: France | collected 2012 | reverse complement strand
CATTATTGTCAATCAATGACCACTTTCGTAAGATTGTCATTGTAGGTGATGACATCCATCGCAAGGAGGACGAACTCGGAGTATTGACTGTCGGACTCCTGGATTTCTTGACAGACAAGAAAATACTTGAACAGGGTTAAACGCAATCGGATAAAAATAGCTTCTTTTAAGGGGGCACTTGCAAAAGCGTGTGGATAGCATAGCACAATAAAAGCAATCAGGTGTACGTTTATAGAGTAAACGTAAGATCAAAATGCGCTCTTCCTCAGGGTGTTGCCCTGGGCTAGGGAAACCATTGGGCTTTCAGCCCGTTGTTGCTTGTACATTAAAATCTTTAAACAAAATCTCAACTAGAATCTCTGACCTCTATAAACTATAACCTATAACCTAAAAACTCCGGGTTCTCCGTGTGATCCGTGGATGAAAAAAATTCTGTGATTTCCTTGTGTGCTTTTTCCTAACTGTCAACTGTAATGCTTGGGTGGTTATCTCTTGTCAAAAGGCTCTGTATAGTTATATAATTAGGTCTTTGTGTTAAAAAGTATTATATTATAGTTAAATAAAATTAAATTTAGAGTCAAAAGGTTGACAATGGGGGGTGTGATTTTGTATATTTGCACGCAATCTCGAGGCTGATTTTCTAAACCAGAAAGAAGCCTTTGCAATAAACCACAAGTCTTACAAATTAAAAATTCTCATTTATGTTTACAATTATTACATCAAACATCTCGAGCTGGTTCCAACAGAAGGATCATGGTTTTTCGATTGACACCCGACCAGGGCTTGATTTCTTCTCGTTAACTTATCGTTCGGTTCTCGATCACTTCTCGTTAGGTCCTCGTTCGTCTCTCGTTCGTCTCTCGTTGCTTATTCGTTAGTCTATCGAAGACCGAACGAGGACCGAACGAGGATCAAGCAAAAAACGAACGAGAGACGGACGAAAGAAGAACGACTCTCGGACGAGAAACTATCGAAAACTCGACGAGAAACTGCCAAACCTGTGGGTGATGGTAGCCTTTCTTCCCGAACTCGTTGAGTTATGCCATGGCGAGAAAATGTACCACGAAGTGGATCGTTTTCGTTAAGCCAGATGAGCAGAATAAAGCTCGCTTTAATTATGCCATGGCCAGAAAACGATGGATGCAATCCAACGTTTTCGTTAAGCCAGATGAGTAGAACCGAGCTGGTTCGAGTTATACCATGGCGAGAAAATGTGCCACGAAGTGGAACTGACGAGTGAAGTAATAGCAATCCGGGGATATTCGAACTTGCAAAGTTGTGTGTGATGGTATTATGCCTTTTGGAAGAGTAAGTAAAGCCAATGACTGGTATGCGCTAATTCCATAACCTGTTGTAAAACAACGAGGGAGATATTTGATGAGATTTCGTTTTTCTTTTTGGACAGATTGCATCAAAACGCTTAACATTCCAGTGAAATCATTGATGGGAATCTGAGCAGTCTTGTTATGGTAGAGGTGAAAAAAAAATCACCGCCACAGTGGTTGACTGCGGCGGTGATTGGTATAGTGGGGGAGTAGATTACTCGGCGGCAGATTCTTCGGCAGCACGGAAGCTGGCGAGATCCTCTACCTGGAAATTCTGAATGTAGGCTGCCTTGCCAAGAACATCTTCCTCGGTCATGCGAACATATACGTTGGCTGACTTGGTGAAGAGCTCTGGAGCACGGGTTGCATCGTCGAGGATGAGGAGCGACATCACAATTTCACAGGTCATGTCGTAAAGACGACGGGCAAGGAAATCGTGGGCGTCCTGATTGTTGAGGTCCTTGACGCGGTTGAGGGCTGCCTCATAAACGGGGATGAGCTTCTCAACACGTGCCTTCAGGGGCTGGAGTGCCTCAGAAACTTCTGCGGCTGCCATGTCCTTGATGTTGTTGAGCATGGTGCCGTTGGTGATGTAACGGATGGCGGCTACTACCTGAAGCTGGGTGGTTCCCTCGTAGATAGAGAAGATGCGGGCGTCGCGGAACAAACGCTGGCTCTTATACTCCATGATGAAGCCTGAACCTCCGTGGATGCTGATGGCATCGTAGGCGTTCTGGTTGGCGTATTCTGAGTTCATACCCTTTGCCATTGGAGTGAAGGCGTCTGCCAGACGCTGGTATTTCTTGAGCTCCTGCTTCTCTTCGGGGGTGAGCTTGCGGTCGCGCTCAATATCCTCAAGGGCTTTGTAGATATCTACGTAGCGGGCGGTTTGATAGAGCAGTGAACGGCCTGCGTCGAGCTTGGCCTTCATGCGTGAGAGCATGTCATAGACTGCAGGGAAGTTGATGATCTTCTCACCAAACTGTGCACGCTCCTTGGCGTAGGCGAGTCCTTCGTTGTAGGCTTCCTGTTCTACACCTACTGACTGGGCTGCGATGCCGAGGCGGGCGCCGTTCATCAGTGCCATGACGTACTTGATCAGACCGAGACGGGTGCTTCCGCAGAGTTCTGCCTTAGCGTTCTTATAGGTCAGCTCACAGGTGGGTGATCCGTGGATACCGAGCTTGTGCTCGATGTGGCGCACGTCAACACCGCCTTGGTTCTTGTCGTAGATGAACATAGAGAGTCCACGACCGTCTTTGGTGCCTTCTTCTGAACGGGCGAGTACGAGGTGGATGTCTGAGTCACCATTAGTGATGAAGCGCTTCACGCCATTCAGGCGCCAGCAACCTTCTTTCTCGTCGTAGGTGGCTTTGAGCATGACGCGCTGCAGGTCGGAACCGGCATCGGGCTCGGTGAGGTCCATTGACATGGTTTCGCCGGCACATACGCGCGGGATGTACTTCTGACGCTGTTCCTCTGAACCAAACTCATAGAGGGTGTCGATACAGCTCTGGAGGCTCCAGATGTTCTGGAAACCTGCATCGGCTGCTGAGATGACCTCGCTGAGCATAGAGAATACGGTGTTGGGGAGGTTGAGACCGCCGTAGCGACGGGGCATTGAGACACCGTGGAGTCCAGCCTTACGGGTGGCGTCAAGGTTCTCGAATGTCTTTGAGGCATAGATCATACGACCGTTCTCAAGGTGTGGACCTTCGAGGTCAACACTCTCTGAGTTGGGCTCGATGATATTGGCTGCCACATCGCCGGTGATGTCGAGAATCTGTTTGTAGTTCTCGATGGCATCGTTGTAATCGACGGGTGCGTCCTCGAACTTGGCTTTGTCTTCGTAGTTTTTCTCCTTGAGTTCTACGATACGCTCCATCAACGGGTGGTTGAGGTGGAACGCGATTTCGGGGTGATCACTATAATAGTTTGCCATATTTTTTTGTTTTGTGGGAATTAAGGGGAAGTTAAGGGGAAGTTAAGGGGAAGTTATCACTCCCTACGGTCGTTCGGGAAGTTAAGGGACAACACCTTTCTTCCTTGATCTACTATTTATAACTACATTCCTCAAGACTTCCTTGCGAAATGTTGAAGAAACGGAGTTTGTCAGCTTTGCTAAGTTTCTTATAGCCTTCTGCAATGTTTGCTTCGATAGACACAGCTGCTCTTCTGAACTGAGATGTCAGTCCAAAAATCTCATCTTTTGGAAAATGTCTTGTTACTCGATAAACGAACAAAACAAAAGCATGAGCCTTCTGCCAAGCTATGATATTTTCAAAACTATACGCCATAAAAGCTATTGTCTCTTAACTTCTCTAACTTCCCTTAACTTCTTTAAATTCCCAAATTATTTATTTCGAATTTTGCTTGTAATACTTAATGAGCTTCGGCACTACCTCCTCGACATTGCCCACGATGACGTAGTCGGCAATCTTGTTGATGGGTGCGTCGGGGTCGTTGTTGACGCTGATGATGATGCCTGAATCCTGCATACCAGCGATGTGCTGGATCTGACCAGAGATACCGCAGGCAATATATACCTTGGGGTGTACGGTGACACCGGTCTGACCGATCTGACGGTCGTGGTCTATCCATCCGGCATCGACAGCGGCACGTGATCCTCCTACTTCGCCATGGAGTACTTTTGCCAACTGGAAGAGTTGGTCGAAGCCTTCCTTAGATCCTACGCCATATCCTCCGGCTACTACGATAGGTGCGCCTTTGAGGTTGTGCTTGGCTGCCTCTACGTGGTGGTCGAGCACCTTTACGACGAAGGCTTCTGGAGCTACGTATTTTGATACTTCAGGATATACGACCTCGTTCTTGGCCTGCCCGTCGTAGAGGGCTTTCTGCATCACACCGCTACGAACGGTTGCCATCTGTGGACGGTGTTCGGGGTTGACGATGGTGGCTACGATGTTACCACCGAAAGCGGGACGAATCTGATAGAGCAGGTTGTCGAAGGTCTTGCCAGACTTTTTGTCTTCAAACGAACCGATTTCCAGTTCGGTGCAGTCGGCAGTCAGTCCGCTGGTGAGTGATGATGACACGCGGGGACCGAGGTCGCGACCGATGACTGTTGCACCCATGAGGCAAATCTGCGGCTGTTCCTCTTTGAAGAGGTTGACCATGATATCGGTGTGGGGAGCTGAGGTGTAGGGGAAGAGTCCTTCGCCATCGAACACGAACAGCTTGTCAACACCATAGGGGAGGATCTGGTCCTCTACCTTACCCTTGATACCGGTGCCGGCAACCACAGCGTGGAGCTCTACACCGAGTTCATTGGCGAGCTTGCGACCTTTGGTCAGCAGTTCCTGAGATACTTCCTGTACCTGCGTACCTTCTATCTCAACATATACAAATACATTATTCATATCTCTTATCCAATAATCTTTTCGTCCAACAATTCCTTGATCATTCCTTCAATGTCGGCATCTGAAGCGGTCAGGGTCTTTGACTCTTTGGCTTGGAACACGATGTTCTTCACTGCCTTCACCTTGGTGGGTGATCCTGAAAGACCACACTGCTCTACGTCGCCGTCAACATCTGCCACACCCCACTGGTTGAGGTTGAGGTAGGGGCGCTCTTCATAGAGGTAGTCGTAGGGAGTGCCTTCCTTGGGGCGCTCCATAGGACAGGTGGCGCGTTTGTACTTCATCACCAGTTTGGCATTCTGCGGACGGCAGGGTGCTGCACTTCCGTTGACGGTGATGACAACAGGCAGGGGAGCTTCTACGGTCTCCACACCTCCGTCGATGATGCGGCGGATGGTGGCCTTTCCATTTTCTACTTTCAGAATCTCTTCAGCGTAGGTGACTTGGTTGAGTCCCAGTTTCTGAGCAACCTGCGGGCCTACCTGTGCGGTGTCGCCATCGATAGCCTGACGACCACCGAGTACGATATCCACATCGCCAATCTTCTTGATGGCGGTGGCCAAAGCGTAAGAAGTAGCAAGGGTATCGGCACCAGCGAAGAGGCGGTCGGTGAGAACCCAACCGGTATCGGCGCCACGGTAAAGTCCCTGACGGACAATTTCTCCTGCACGTGGAGGACCCATGGTGAGGATTCCAACTGTTGAGCCTGGGTTTTGTTCCTTCAGACGAAGGGCTTGTTCCAGGGCGTTCAAATCTTCGGGATTGAAGATAGCAGGCAAGGCGGCGCGGTTTACGGTACCTTCAGCGGTCATTGCGTCCTTACCCACATTTCGGGTGTCTGGCACTTGTTTTGCCAGAACGACAATCTTTAAAGCCATATAAATTTTGAGTTATTGAAATTTCGAAATCGGGTGCAAAGGTAATCTTTTTTTGGTATGTAGCCAAATAAAATGCACAAAAACCGACGTTTTGTGCACAAATGGCGATTTTTGTGCAATGTCTGTGATTTTTCGAGTTGGTATATATAAATAGGTGTGGGGGATATTAAAAAAGGTAGGTTCTGGGAGAACCTACCTTGTGGATATAATGATTGACTATCATGTTGCTCTTACAAAGAGAACTTGTAGCCAACGGTAATCTGGAATACGCTATGCTTTGAATCGGCATCGTCAACAATCTTTGTAACACCCCAGTTGTAGCGAGCGTCAAACACGATATTCTGATACTGATAAGAGACGCCTACAGGAATAGAAAGGTCAATGCTTTTGATATTAATGCCTTCGATATCATTGGCATCTACCTCTACTGATGTTCCAGATCCTTTAACTTTCGCCTTTGAAGAGAGCTTGAAACCAGGCTGTACACCGAGTTTCACAGCAAATCCTTTTGCTACATAGAAATTGGCAAGGATAGGAACGTTCAGGTAGTCGAGTTTCAAAGTGCAATCAACACCCTCTTCGGTAGTTTTAAAACCCTGCATGGAATAAAGGACACCAGCGCTCAAACCGATATTGTCTGTTAGTCCATACTCAAATTCTGCACCGGCAGCCAAACCAATACGGGGATCAGCGCCGTCGGAATCTGTGATGTTGGCGATGTTGACACCAACCTTAGGCTGGATAGTGAGCTGACCTACTTCATTTTGTGCAAAGGTAGCTGCTGATACCATCATTGCTACTACGGCTAAAAATAACTTCTTCATAATTGTACTGAAATTAAATTAATAATAGGGTTTATTATTTGGCTTGTTACACTGTTTCATGTCTTATCACGGAACAAAAGTATGAAAAAATGTCAATATATCCAAGGAAAAAAATATGAAAAACAAAGAAATAGCGAAAAAATGTGGTGATTCGACGATTTTGTCGGGTCATCGGAACATCGGATCATCGGGTCATCGGAATTTAAACGGAATTTATACGGATGTTTTTGGGGGGTTGCGCGAGCGCAAGAAATCTTTGAAGGAAATCTTTAATGAAATATGGCCTTTGGCCAGAAATCAATTATCGGAATTTAAACGGAAATACATGAGTACATGGATTGTCTTCTTTTATATTCATATTTTTCTGTAGTTTAAGTGTTTTATTAGGTCGTTGAGTATTGACAACTTGCTTATCAGTTCCTCAAAAGAAGGCACCTGCCCGAAAATCATGTGCTCACACATGAACTTGTAGTCATCTTGCCATAGTCTTGCAATTTCCTCGTTGGGCACGATACATAATGTGGCAGGATAAAGCTCATCATAGTTGAATCCTTTAAGTCCGATGAACTTTCTGCGATGTTCAAGTACCGCCTTATACAGGGCTTCGTTGTGGATTGCACGGTCAGCAATTTTGTTTTCAGAATCTATCATCATTGCCAAATCATATATATGGCGAGACATACGCTCCACTCTGACCTCGCTCTTCCTGAACTCTTCATGCAGCAGGAAAACCTTTTCAAGGAAAGTACGCTCAGGGATGACAGCGTTCACCTCAAATGGCTTTTCTGCAAATGGAGCTTTGCTGAAATGGACATCAATAGCAGCGTTGATTGCTTTTTTCTCAATAGGCTCCATCATCGATCTGCCGCTGATTTCTATCTTTACCGTATTCTTGATATATGGTGATGCTTCATACAAACTATGATAGGTTATAGTTATCATCTCTGGGTCAGTTGTCGTAACTGGTGTGATTATAACATCCACAGAAAAAGCATCTGTTCGTATGCCCAAATCCACTAAAGCCTTCCTTACATCATGCTGCATCTTCTCTCTTACGAAAGAACAGGCAGCGCGACGCAGTCTGTCGCTGATTTGAGTCTTCGACAATTCACCGCTAAAGCCAAGGAATTCTCTGCTGAGTGCAATATCCACGTCTTCGGAGAATCTGGCTATCAAGTTCCAGCATTTGCTAAGACTTGTACCTCCTTTGAAAGCAATATGTTCTGCATATGGCAAAGTATGAAGGG
>SAMEA3663092__coassemble_1042_pt1 | contig 8350 bp, 8 predicted proteins | sample SAMEA3663092__metabat2_low_PE_029 | metagenome-assembled genome bin SAMEA3663092 (sample SAMEA3663092) | pig gut metagenome | biome: pig gut; feature: pig-associated habitat; material: faeces | place: France | collected 2012 | reverse complement strand
TATTCTCCGGCAGCCTTATCGGAGTGGATTGCGTGATAGACCAACGGTTGGGCAAACACAGTTAGTTTGAGATTTCTTAGTGAATTGCTATATTTCTTGACAATTATTGACCTTACACACACTCGAAAAGCAGGGACGTGCGATGTGCCCCTGCTTTTGTTTTTTTTACGACACGCGCACCCTACCCTAACTCGACACTGTCAATGCGGAGGCGCACTGTGCCGGCAGGCACGCGCACCGTGACCTCATCGCCAGCCCGATGGTTGAGGAGCGCCTGTGCGATGGGCGACTTGATAGAGATTTTGCCCTCTGCCATATTGGCCTCGTGGGGGCTCACTACGGTATAGGTCATGGAGCGGTTGTTGCCGATATTGGTGAGGGCAACGCGGCTCAACAGTCCTACGCTGTCGGTCTTGAGCAGGGCAGGGTCGATGACGCGTGCATTCTCCAGCACGCGCTGCAGGAAACGGATGCGCCCCAACAGGCGACCCTGCTCGCGCTTGGCGGCATGGTACTCGAAGTTTTCGCTGAGGTCGCCCTTGTCGCGCGCTTCTGCAATGGCGTCGCGCACACGGGAGAGTTCTGTGGTTTCAAGGTTGTGGAGTTCGTTGGCTATCTTGTCGAAGCCTTCTTGTGACATGTATTCCATAATAGATAATAAAAAGGGGGTGATGACGGAGGGGATGATGCACCCTCAAAACTGCAGGGGCTTGCCACGGTAGAAATCGAGGAGGGCTGTCTGGTAGAGGTACTCGTAGCGCGCCTGCACCAGGTCGCTCTCTGCCTTGAGGAGCTGGCTCTTGGCCTCGTTGAACTCGGTGACGGTGGCTTTGCCGTTCTCGTATTTCGCCCGGGTAAGGGTGAAAGCCTCGCTGCCCGACTGGCACGCCAGCAGGCTGCTCTCGTATTTGGCCTGTGCTGCCACGGCATTGTAATACACCTGTTGGATCTCCTTATAGAGGCGCTTCTTCACGAGGTCGAGTTGGAGGGCTTGGTTGTCGCGGTCGAGACGTGCCATCCTCACGCTGTTGCGCGTGGTGAAGCGGTTGAAGATGGGGATGCTGAGACTGATTCCGATATACTGAGCGAAATTGTTTTTCAACTGTTTGCCAAACCCGTCGGCAGCCAATCCGCTCGTCTTGTAGTAATTGGTCTGCAGTCCGCCGTTGAGCGACAGCGTGGGGTAATAGCCTGCCTGCGCAATGCGGATGCTGCGGTCGGAGGCATGGAGCCGCAGCTGTTCTGCCTGAACCTCCGGCTTGAGGGCAACAGCCTCGGCAAACACCACTTCGGGACTGGCGGGAATGGCAGCAATCGCCGTTGTCGCCGGGCGCACAATCTGGAAACCGTCAGGCGAAGGGAGTTCGAGCAGTTGGGAGAGGTCGAGCAGCGCCAGTCGGACGTTGCCAGCTGCCTGGGTAGCCGTGGAAAGCGCCTGACCGAGGGTGGCCTGCTGTTGGGAGAGCTGTGCGATGCTCGCCTTGCCGTGATCGACAAACGACTGGAGGCGCGCCACCTGCATGGAGTCGATAGTCACCTGGCGTTGAGCCACATCGGCAATCTCCATGTTGTAGAGGATCTGCACGTATGCCTGAGCCACCTGCATGCGGATATCGTTTCGGGCTTTCTCCAAATCCTGTGTGGCAGCTTCGAGGTTGAGTTGTCGGAGTTTGACGGTGTTGGGGATTTCAAACCCCGTAAACAGCGGCACGGAGGCAGAGAGCGCCAGCGAGGTGCTACTGGTATTGCGGTCGGCATAGGTATTCTCCATGGTCAGTCCGCGACCGAAGGAGAACGATTCGCTTGCCGACGCATAGAGGTCGGGCAAGCGGCGGTGCTTCGCCGTATGGAGCTGTACCGCCTGTTGGCTGCACTGGTTGCGCTGCTGACGGATGCTGATATTGTGTGCCACGGCATAGTCGGCACATTCGCGGAGCGTCCACTGGCGCTGTGACGGAGTCTGCGCCGGCATGGCGGCAGCAGTCAGCAGGGCTGCTGCCATGAGAGCTGTGCGAGAAATGATCTGGTGTTTCATACGCTTATTCCTCCTTGTTATCATCGGCAATGATCTGCGGACCGCGCACCCTGTCTTTGAGGGAGAGTCCCTTCTTAATCTCGATATTCACGCCGTCGCTCAGTCCGGTGACCACAGCCTGGCGGGTATAGGTCTTCTTGTCGGCAGTACCGCGGACGAGATAGACGAAGGTAGAGTCGCCACTGAACTCGATGGCACTCTCCGGTACGGCGATGACCTTTGACGCCTTTGCCAGGACAATCTCGGCATTGGCACTATAGCCCGACCGCACCTTGCCGCCCTCGACAGCATGGACGGCAGCCTTCACCTCAAACTGGTTGGCACCGTTGTTTTCTATGGCTTTCGGAGAGATATATTCCAGACTGGCGTCAAACTTCAGGTCTTGCATGGCACCGATGGTGATCTTCATGGGCATGCCCGCCACGAGGCGTCCCACCTCGGTCTCGTCGATATTGCCACGGAAGATGAGGTCGTTCATGTTTGCCACCGATGCAATAGTAGTACCGTCGTTGAAGGTGTTGCTGAGGATGACGGAGTTGCCCACCTTGACGGGGATGTCGAGGATGACACCGCTGATGGTAGATCGGATGAGGGTGGATGAAGCATTGGCATTAGACTTCGACACACCGTCGCGCACCACCTCAAGGGCATCCTGTGCAGCCTTCGCCTCTTCGGCGGCCTGCTTCATCTGCTGTCGCACCTTGTCGTATTCGTCAGCCGAGACGAGTTTCTGGTCGTAGAGATTCTTCTCGCGATTGTAATCGACCTCAGCCTGTCGCATATTGAGGGTAGCCAGGCGCACCCGGCTCTCCGCCGAACTGAGCTGTCCCATGTCGGGGATGACCTTCACCTTGGCAATGACTTCGCCAGCCTGCACATAGTCGCCAGCCTCCTTGCATATCTCGGTGATGATGCCGCTGATCTGCGGTTTGATGTTCACCTCGTTGCGCGGTTCTATCTTGCCCGTGATGACGGTCGTTTTGAGGATATCCTCCACCTTCGGAGTATATTCACTATACTGCACCTCCTTGGGCAGCGATTTCTGATAGAGGAACACGAAGGTTCCGATGAATACCAAGGCAACAATAGCTGCGATGATGAGTTTTGAGTATTTCTTCATATCATTTATATGTTTTTGTTTTCTTATATGGTTAGCTGTGCTTATTCGTCGCGCATGGCATCAACGGGTTTGATGCTCATGGCACGCCATGCGGGAGCGAGTCCTGCCAGTCCGCCCAGCAGACTGAGCAGCAGGGTGGCGATGATAGCCGTCCAGAAGCCCACTTGGAAATGGGCGGCAAGGATACCGTCTTCGGTGCTTGCCAGTTCGATGAGTTGAAGCACACCCACGCCGAAGAGGATGCCACTCATGCCCGCCACGGCAGTCAGGACGATGCTCTCCGACATGATCTGCGAGAGAATCATCTTCGGTGTGGCGCCGATGGCACGGCGGATGCCAATCTCTGTGGTGCGCTCCCTGACCGTCACCATCATGATGTTGGACACACCGATAGCACCTGCCAGCAGCGTGCCTATGCCCACGAGCCATATCAGGAAGTTGACACCGTTGAAGAGATTGTCGAGCATGGCGAAGAGCACCTCGGTATTGAAGGTGGTGATGGCTTTCTCGTCGGTCGGGTCGATCATGTGGGCACGTGCTATGACGGTGCGGATGCGGTCGGTCAGCGTACTCATCACCACTCCAGGTTTGCCCGTCACCGCCAGACTGTGGATCTGGTCACCGGTGTTGTAGGTCTTACGGAAGAGGGTGTAGGGGATGGTGACGAGTTGGTCGGGGCGTCCGCTGATATTGATGCCGTTGACCTTGTAGTCAACACCCACCACGGTATAGTAGGCGGCATCGACACGGATGCGCCTGCCACAGGGGTCGCCACCACCGGGGAAGAGTTTCTTATACACCTCCTTGCCGATGACACACACCTTGCGTGCCTGTCTGACGTCCATCTCGTTGATGTAGCGCCCGTAGTACATCACGGGCGGTGCCACCCTGGCATAGTCGTGGTCCACACCGGCGACGGTGGCATCGAAGGAGTACTCCCCCACCACGGCTTTCTTGTTGCCGCCAAACATATAGGGCGTGATGATGTCGAGTTCGGGCACCTGCTGGCGCAAGCGCGTCATGTCATTCTCCACCATCGACACATAGCGGCCCTTGCGGAATCCCTTGTAGGGCTTGGTGGTGTTCTGCGTCCATATCATGGCGGTATTGGTGGCAAAGCCTGCGAAGTTAGACTGCAACATCTCCTTCAGTCCCTGTCCGCCGCCTATAAGGACGATGAGCATGAACACACCCCAGAACACACCGAAGCCTGTGAGGAAGCTGCGGCTCTTGTTGCGGGTGATGGTGTCGAGTATCTCGCGATAGGAATCTATATCAAATTTCATAGGAATGAATATGTTTTATCTGAATGATACATCAGGTCAGTCTGCCCGCAAGGCTTCTATCGGTCGCACGCGGGCTGCCTTGACGGCAGGGATGAGTCCGGCAACGGTTCCTGCCAGTACGATGAGCATGGTGGCTTGGAAGCAGACGTCGAGACCTACGGTGGGATCTACAAACATGGTGGCTTGAAAGAGTCCGGTGTCTATCACCTCGTGGCCGATGGTAGCATCCATATACTCGTTGGCGGCTACGCCAAGCACCATACCTATATAGCCGAAGAAGGAGGTGATGATGACGCTATCGGTGATGATGAGTTTGAGGATGGACCAGGGTTTGGCGCCAATGGCTTTGCGGATGCCAAACTCACGTGTGCGCTCCTTGACGGTGATGAGCATGATATTGGACACACCCACTATGCCGCTCAACAGCGTGAAGATGCCTATCACCCACAGGGCGACGCGTATCATACGGATGCCTTTTGCCATCTGGATATTATCCATATAGCGATTCCAGATGTAGATGGCTGACTCGTCGGCAGGGTCGGCATCGTGCTGGGTGTTGATGGTGGCGCGATAGCGTTTCTCAAAAGCGTCGTTCTGATCTTCGGTGACCAGGTTCTTGATTTCAAACTGGATGACGCCTACCTTGCCGGCATTGCCCATATAGATGGCATTGAGGGTGTGGTAGGGTATGCAGGCGCTCTGGTTTCTGCTCTGCTTGTCGTCCTTGGTGATGCCCACCACTTGAAACGAGATGTTGCCGACGTTGACCTGCCTGCCTATCAAGGCACGAGGGTCTTTGGTCAACTCTTTGGCTTGTGCTTCGCAGAGCACGATGACCTTGCGGCGCTCCTTCATATCAATATCGTTGATGAAGCGGCCTGCCAGCAGTTCCACCTTATTGATACGTTGGTCGCTGGGATACACACCCGACAGGTCTTGGGCAGAGAGGTAGTTGTCGCCATAGGTGATATTGACCCCATACTTCGACAACAGGGCACCCACCTCCTGGGTATTGTCGGAGAAAGCACGATTGGTAATGTCGAGGTCTTGGGTGCGCAACTGTATGTCACGACCTTCTTTCAGTCCGCGATAGGCTTTAGAGGTATAGCCTCCATACACCTGCATCGAGGTGGAGAGTCGTCTGTCAGACTGTTGCAACTGTGCATTGATGAGTCCGTTGCCTGCGCCCAACAGGAAGATGAGCATGAAGATGCCCCATGCCACGGCAAAACCGGTGAGCGAGGTGCGCAGTTTGTTGCGCTTCGACGTGCTCCATATTTCTTTGATGAGTTCTCGCATAATGTATTATTTCACATAGTCTTTCGACACGAGGTGGTGGTCGAAATTGTTTTCTATACTTCCTATCAGTCCGTCTTTGATATGGATGACCTTATCGGTCTCGTTGGCAACACCACTCTCATGGGTCACCACGACGATGGTCATGCCATCCTTCTGATGGAGCTCCTTGAGCAGATCCATCACCTCGACACTCGTTTTAGAGTCGAGCGCACCCGTCGGTTCGTCGGCAAGGATGATCTGCGGTTTGGTAATGAGGGCACGGGCAATAGCCACACGTTGCTTCTGTCCGCCCGACATCTCGTTGGGATAATGGTCTGCCCAGGGTGCCAAACCGAGGCGGTCGAGATATTCCATCGCCATCTGGTGGCGCTTGCGTCTGCCCACGCCCTGATAGAAGAGTGGCAGTTCGACATTCTCCACGGCAGTCTTGAACGAGATGAGGTTGAACGACTGGAAGATGAAGCCTATCATCTTGTTGCGGTATTCTGCGGCACGGGTCTCGCTGAGGTCGCGTATCAATACGTTGTTGAGCAGATATTCGCCCGAATCATAGTTGTCGAGGATGCCGAGGATATTGAGCAGAGTCGATTTGCCTGATCCTGATGCACCCATGATGGACACAAACTCGCCACGGGCTATGTCGAGGTTGATGCCCTTGAGCACGTGGAGCGGTTGTGCGCCCTGATAGGTCTTGTTGAGGTCACTGAGGTGAATCATCTTGTTGGTTTTTATGTTTCATTGTTTCAAACCGATTGTGTGGTTTGAGTTTTTAATGTCTGTTTGACGCATCATAGCGCAAAAAAGTTGCACCATGGCTGATATTTTTTCTATGACAGCCGTTTCTGTGCTACATCAAGGCTGTGCGTCGAGTGCTTGGCGCAATGCCTCATCCACTTCATTGATAGTGATGCCGAGCAACTTCATCTGTCGTGCCAATTCGGGGAGGTGCTGCTTCATAAACTCGGTCTTTCTCACCGTTTGTATCTGGTCTCTTGCACCTTTTGCCACAAAATAGCCCAGTCCGCGCTTGTTATAGATGACACCCTCGGCAGCCAACAGGTCGTAGGCCTTCACCGTGGTATTGGCATTGACCTCCAATAGCACAGCATATTCTCTGACACTGGGAATGCGTCCGTCTTCCTCATACATTTGTGCCAGAATCTCATCACAGAGGCGGTCGGCTATCTGCACATAGATGGCTTTATCATTACTGAAATTCATAGCAGTTTTCTTTTTGTTTATAAATTGATCCATCTGTTGCAGATGACCTGCATACGGGTGAACACCTTATAGGATAGCCAATACTGAAAACCTGCGAGCAGCAGTTCGGCTATGAGGAGACAAAAGATCCAGCTGTTGTCACCATGCATCAGGCAGGTCGTTATAGTGTCTGGTACACTCTCAATCACATAGATCACCAGATAGGTCATCACGATGAAGAGGATGCCTGACACCACAATGGTGTGCTTGCGGAAGAGGGTTCCACAAAGGATAAAGAAACTATGGACGAGCACTCCACAGGTCATGATCAGCAGAGACAGCATTAGGGCACCGGCGGAATCGATGCTTTCTATAAAAGTAGTCCATATTTTCCATAGCAATGCCATGATAGAGAGGCATACGCTCTGATGGTGACCGGGCAGGAGTACGAAACTGAATATCAGTTGCACCAGGTCAGATACTACGATGGCGGTGATCATTGCGACGGCAGCACCAAGCGTAGAGAAAAGGAATCTGCTGATATACTTTTCAAGATTGCTGGCTGGCAGCATCAGAAACTGTTCGCGCTGTCCAGTGGTCTTCATCACCATGAATATCTGTGTGGCCATCATATACATGGCTATGCTGAAAATCATTAAAACATATTGTGACATCCCCCAATAGCTAAGGTCGATGGTATCGGGAAAAAGCTGATACTGCTTGCTCAACTGATACAGCTGCATGATAAAGAAGGGCAACAGGGCGAAGGTCATGCCAAGCATCATGTTCAGATAGCTCTTCAAGTTGGTAAACATATCCCAACGCATCACCATCAGCAATCGGCTGAATTGAAAATTATTGTTCTTTGTATTCATTGTTAATTTGGTTTGTTTATCTCAGTTTTCCAGTGATTACTGCATTAAACAGCAATTCGAGATTCATCGGTGTTTCATGGTCGGAGGGCTGTCGGCGGACTATCACGGCATTACCCTGCAAACTGGGTTCTGCATAGAGCACGCTATCGTCCATCTCTGCCGGTGTGCGGTATTCAAACTTGTAGTCATCGCTGATATCGCTTACCGAAGCATTGAGCAAGAGATTGCTCTGACTGAGGATCAGCACGTGGTCGAGCAACGACTCTATGTCGTGCACCTGATGGGTAGAGATGATCAGGATGCGGTCGTCGGTCATATTGTTGGCTATAACCTTGCGAAACTGACTCTTCGAGGGGATGTCGAGACCGTTGGTAGGCTCGTCCATCAGGAGCAAGCGAGTGCCTGTGGCAAGTGCAAAACTCATGAAGGCTTTCTTCTTCTGACCCATCGAGAGTTGGTGGAGCTTGGTTTGGCGAGACAATTCAAAGTCAGCCAGACAGCGTTCAAGTACCTCTTCGCTGAAATGCGGATAGAA
>SAMEA3663092__coassemble_857_pt1 | contig 9202 bp, 9 predicted proteins | sample SAMEA3663092__metabat2_low_PE_029 | metagenome-assembled genome bin SAMEA3663092 (sample SAMEA3663092) | pig gut metagenome | biome: pig gut; feature: pig-associated habitat; material: faeces | place: France | collected 2012 | reverse complement strand
TTTGATATTTATAGGTACGAAAAATCTTCTTATTATAGAAAGTTTTGCGGTTAAAGAAAACAAATAGCAACAAGGAGCAAGTAATAAAAACAAACAAAACACAAGTAACAAATAATGTTGAATTCGCAACAAAATATGCAACAAGCCCCATTTACAACAAAAGTATATCGGCAACAAATCTGCAACAAAACGAAGCAAGTACGCAACGAAACGGCAACAAACCCCGATGAAACGCCCCTTACACCTTATTATATTATAGCGGAAATGTTTGGAGAATCCAATTTTTTGTTATATCTTTGCAGCGAGAAAGAAGCGACCCCAATAAAGTTTGCGATTTATCTTGCGAAATTTGTTGCTTGTTTGTGACGAAACAAAGAAAATCGCTTCTTTCTTTTTCCACTTTTCGACTTATAAAGCACTGATATTTAATTATATACGTAAACATTTTGCAGATTTTGCGGTCGCTTGCGATAACTTTGATATAACAAGTTCGTCGCCCCTTTGCAGGGCAACCATCAGTTGTTTCCAGAGCGGTCTGTTGCGTTCGTCCTCATCGTTTTCTTCTACGATGCGGACACAGCCGAAGTCGTTCATCCATTTGCGGTCTTCTTCCAGTTTGTCATACTGAGAGGTTGCCATTATGTAGCCCACTTTTGCCATATCAAAATATATTATTGACTGATAATTTGATAGTTATATGCCTATAGATAACAGAAAAGTCAAAACTTAATCTTAAATAGATATGATTCACATGCAAAGGTACACAATAATATTCAGAATCATTATTATACTGATATTTTTTGTTTGACAAACCCATAGAATCATACATGATTTCACACACATAAAGATAAAAACAAAATATCATACTAAAGAGAGTATGAAATATAAAATAATACAAAGTCTGATTGCCGTGGCTTTTGTTTGGATTTTTATCTGTGTTTTTGCACTCAAATTTTACAAATGGCTTGATTCGCCGTGAGAATGCCTGAGTGGGACTGAAAGTACTGCTGTCTGCCTCGGCAGAAGCAGGGTGAGGGGCTGTATGCTGGTTTGTGGTTGCAAAAGGGTATTCTGCAAGCCATGACGGGGGCTTCTCGTTGGGTTTTCGATAGCTTCTCGTCGGCATCTCGATCGATATTCGTTGCTCTTTCGTTCGTTTTTTGCTTGTTCCTCGTTCGGTCCTCGATAGGTCTTCGATAGACTAACGAATAACCAACGAGAGACGAACGAGAGACGAACGAAGACCTAACGAGAAGTTAACGGGAACCGAACGAGAAGCGATCGGGAAACCGTTGTGTCTCTGTCGGGACCGGATGGTGTGTTGAATTACTTGTTTTGTAAACATAAGTGGTTTTTTAGTTGTAAATTATTTGTTTTGGTTTTGGTTTGAAGGTTTCTTTCTTGTTTTTGAAATCATCCTCGTCTTGAAATACAAATATACAACATGAAACCCCCAGAATGCAAGAGATTTGGCACTTTTTATATTGTCTATTAATTATATTTAACTAAAACCAGTATTGGTTTAACTTAAATTATAATACTTTATGCTGATTTAACTGGATGAGTTTGGGTTGCTTCGCAAGAAATCTTTGGAGGAAATCTTTGATAAAATATGGCCTATGGCCAGAAATATTACGGATTTACAGAACCACGGAACTACGGATCTACAACACCGGAGCACCAACGCAAAAAATCCGTGTCATTCGATTTCCGACATTAAAAGGGGCCGCACACGGAGGTTCTGATAAAATAAAAGCGGCACTTTCTTGATGATGGAAAAGTGCCGCGGTGTTTGTTAATATCGCAAAGTCTTATTGATGCTGGCTGCGCAATAAGTCGTTGACGGTCTTTACAGGATTAAAAGTGCCAAGAGGAACTTCCACAAAGATAGTATTCCAATTGCTCATGGCACCATTCCAAAGGCCTGGGAGCTCAAGTGCCTGAAGCGGTTTTCCGTCTTTGGATTTCTGTGAGATGAATCCTGTGGTAGGATCTACAAAGTCGGGCAGATTGAAAGGCTTGTCCTGATAGTCTTTCACGGCGCAGACCAAATCGACTGGATTGAAATGTGTTCCCTTGGTAAACATTTCCATATAAGCGGTATTTGATTTGTCTATCTGTGAACTTTCCAGAATTTGCAGCGATACGGTTCCGTCTTGGTTGTAGGTGAGGAAAGGACCACCTCCCGGTTCGCCTACATTTTTCACGACGCCACACACGCGCATGGGACGGTTGAGCTTCTTTTTGAGGTACATTACCAGTTCTGCATCTTCCAGTTCCTTGATGTTGTTTTTGCGGCAGCAAAGATCTTGTTGGACGAAACGGATGATTTCTTCAATCTGCTGGTGGTTGTAACAACCGGTTTCAAGCAGCTGTAGATAGTCGAAAGCGCGTTTCTGGAGCGTTACCAATACTCCTGCAATGATTTGTTTCCATTCCACTGTTTCGTCTTTCAGTCGGTCTGGAACTACATTATCTATGTTTTTGACGAATATGACATCGGCGCTGATCTCGTTCAGATTCTCGATAAGTGCGCCATGGCCTCCGGGACGGAACAACAGAGATCCGTCTTGGTTGCGGAACGGGGTACCGTCAGGATTGGCAGCAATGGTGTCGGTAGAAGGTTTTTGCTCTGAGAAACTGATGTCATAGCGGATTCCATATTTCTTTGCAAAAGAATCGGCTTTCATGGCTACGCGCTGTTTGAAGTAGTCCATGTGCTCATGGCTCACCGTGAAATGTACGTGAGCCTCGTTGTTAGAGGCAGCGTAGAGGGCACCTTCCACAAGATGCTCTTCCATTGGTGTGCGTGCTCCTTCCGGATAGTTGTGGAACAGCAGCATACCTTTTGGCAGTTGTCCGTAGTTGAGGCCTTCCGGTTTGAGCATATTTTCTACTACAGCTTTGTATTGTCCATCGGCTATGAGTTGGCTGATGCCTTTTCCATTGTTCTTGCGGCAGGCAGCATCAAGTTCGTTGTAGAAGGCGAAGTGGCTGATGTTGTCGAAGAATTTTTTCTCAAAGTCTGTTGTGGGGATATCATAGTCGGCATCGACAAAGGCAAACATGTCTTTGAACATACGGCTTGCGGCTCCAGAGGCAGGTACGAATTTGACTACTCTGTGGCCTGCTTTCTTGTAGCTTTCCCATGCCTCTATATATTTCTTCCGGTCAGCATCGCTGGGTGCCATGATACCATGCTGAATGCTAGCAGCAGCTTCAAGCTTCAGAAAAGGGAACCCTTTTTTGAATAGTTCAAGTTGTTTCTCTACTTGTGCTTCGTTGATTCCTTTTTGGGAAATCTGTTTTAGATCTTCTTGTGAATATTCCATAATATATAGGATTGTTAGTATTGAATTTGTTTTGATGCAAAGATAGGAATTATATTGCACACCACCAAAAAAGAATGATAAAAATATTTGGCTGTTTCGGTAAAATCAACTAATTTCGCATTTCATTTATAAAAACTTAATAGAACGGAAATATGATAGAAACAGGAATGAAACATACCAGTGAGCTGGTTGTTGACGAAAATGTAACAGCGAAGAAGATAGGTTCTGGAGATATGGAGGTATTGGCGACTCCAGCCATGATGGCGCTTATGGAAAATGCCGCCATGCTGGCTGTTGCTGATGTGTTGCCGGAGGGCAGTACTACAGTAGGCGGTCATATTGAATCTTCGCATCTTCGGCCGACAAAAATCGGCGAAACCGTAACGGCTACGGCAGAGGTGACCAAAGTAGATGGTCGGAAAATAGAATATGCTGTGAAAGCATTCTGCGGCGAACAATTGCTTGGTGAGGGCACTCATCTTCGCTTTGTTGTGGACCGGGAGAAATTCCTCTCAAAGCTGTAAGTCCATACGTCAAGAAAAAAAGAGAATCTCTATTCAAATTCAGAAATTCTCTTTTTGTTTATTGCATTATTTACCTAAGTTTACCTTTCTTCAAAATATCAGAAAGGTGGTGATGATAGCCTGATGATGTTATTCTTGCATGAGAAATGATTTGAAATCTGCGAAATCTTTCGTCATGGGAATGCTCTTCTTTTCGCCTTTCATAAATGCAGCAAGACGTTCTGGAATGGTGATGTCGGTATGGAGGATGGCATCGACCTTCTCTTTGAACTTAGCAGGATGTGCTGTTTCCAAGAATACGCCAACCTCTCCAGGTTGCAATCCTTCCTTGAGTGCACGGTAACCACAGGCTCCGTGCGGATCCAACGTGTAACCATTATCCCGATAGCATTGTGTCATCGTCTCTTTGATTTGTTCGTCGGAATAGGTGGCACCGCTGATGTCTTGGCAGATATCCTGATGACTTCCCTTATAAAGGTCATAGATGCGTGCGAAGTTTGAGGGATCGCCCACATCCATCGCATTGGCCAAGGTCTGTACGCTGGTTTTTGGTTCGTAATTGCCAGTACAGAGATATTTATAGAAGATATCGTTGGCATTGTTGGCTGCGATAAAACGGCTGATGGGGAGACCCATCTTTTTGCCGAAGAGGGCAGAGCAGATATTGCCGAAGTTGCCACTGGGAACACAAGCCACCAGTTTATCAGCAAGTCCGCGCTCCTTCATGCGTGCATAGGCATTGAAATAGTAGAACGACTGTGGCAGAAAGCGCGCAACATTGATAGAGTTTGCCGATGTGAGGCGCATGTGCGCGTTGAGTTCCTGATCCATAAAAGCTGCTTTCACCAACGCCTGACAGTCATCAAAGACTCCATCAACTTCAATGGCTGTGATGTTCTGTCCCAAGGTCGTAAACTGTGACTCTTGTATTTTGCTGACCTTGCCTTTTGGATAAAGAACATAGACATGAATACCTTCAACACCGAGGAATCCGTTGGCAACGGCACTACCCGTGTCTCCACTGGTTGCCACGAGAACATTCACGCGGCCTTTCTTTTCTTTGCTGATGAAATACTGTAACAGACGAGCCATGAAACGTGCACCTACATCTTTGAATGCAAGAGTGGGACCATGGAAGAGTTCGAGCGAGTAGATGGTCGGTTCAACCTCTACCACAGGACAGTCAAAGGCTAAAGTATCATACACAATCTTCTTCAGCGCATCCGCCTCCACATCCTCACCGAAGAAGGCATCGGCAACAGTATAGGCGATTTCCTGAAATGAAAGTGTCTCGATATGGTCGAAAAACGACTGTGGTAATGCCTTGATCTTTTCAGGCATGTATAGACCTTTATCTTCTGCCAGACCTTTTACTACAGCCTTATGCAAGTCTGCGTTTGGCGCTTTTCCGTTTGTACTGTAATATTTCATTATATTTTCATCAGTTGGTTCATAAATTCATTGAGTTTCAACATCCCATAACTGCCGCTTACGCAACTCACCTCATCATAATGTTCTACTGCGTCAGCCTCGATGCCAGGATGCCAGATCAGGAAGGGGACAGGTTCATCGACATGGATGCGCATTTCCACGGGAGTAGGGTGGTCGGGGAGGATAGCGATGCATACGGGTTCGTTCATTTGACATACGGCTTCATAAACGGGTTTGATAAGCCGTTTGTCAAGATAGTCAATGGCCCGCAGTTTCAGTTCGAGGTCGCCATCATGACCAGCTTCGTCAGTAGCCTCTACATGAACAAATACGAAGTCATCGTGTTGCAAGGCTTCAATAGCAGCCTGTGCCTTACCTTCGTAGTTGGTATTTGCCAAACCAGTAGCACCTTCTACGTTGACGATTTCCAGTCCGGCATAATGTCCTATGCCTCTGATCAGGTCAACGGCAGAAATCACGGTACCGCTCTTAACCTGTGGGTAGAGTTGTGTGAGTGGCTGCATGGAAGGTCGGTAACCACCGCCCCATGGCCAAATACTATTGGCCTGTCGTTCACCTTTTGCCGCCCTGTTGCGATTGAAAGGATGTGCGGACAGAATCTGCTGGGATTCTATGATGAGTCTGTTGATGAGTTCTGCCGTTTCCTCTGCAGTCATTCTTCCTGGTTCAACAGGTGCGTTGTCTTCTGCCTTCACCAATAGTTTCTCCCATGGTTCATTGGGATGGTCGTGTGGGGGAGTACAGACAACATGTTTTGAACCACCACGAATGACGAGCAGGTGACGGTATTGAATGCCAGTGATAAAGCGCACACGGTCATCTCCCAGGTATTTGTTGAGCTCTTGTATCAACACATCTGCATCAGCCGTTTCAAGGTTTCCGCCATTGTGTGTGATGATATTCCCATCCGCCAGCGAGATGATGTTGCACCGTAGCGCCAAGTCATCGGGATGCAGTTCATATCCGATAGAAGCAGCCTCAAGCGGGCCACGTCCTTCATATACCTTGTTGAGGTCGTATCCGAGAATGGACGTATTAGCTACTTCGCTACCCGGAGCAAATCCACTTGGGATGGTTTGCAGTCTTCCTGTCCGTCCCATTTTAGCCAAGCGGTTCATGTATTCAGGGCGTGCATATTCCAAGAGTGTTTTTCCACCAAGTCTTTCAACGGGGTGGTCAGCCATTCCGTCGCCCAATATGATGATATGTTTCAATGTGATTATATATTAGCAATTGACATGATGTTAGCAAACACACCTGCTGCAGTTACACCTGCACCAGCTCCATAGCCCTGTATGAGCATGGGGTATTCTTTGTATCGTTCTGTCGTCAGCAGGACGATGTTGTTTGATCCTTCAAGACCATAGAAAGGATGATGTTCGCTGACGGCCTCCAACGACACTTTTGTCTTGCCCATCTCCATGCTCGCCACAAAGCGCCAGCGTTTCTTCTCTTTTTCCAATATTTCACGGCGGTGCTCAAAGTCAGCATCAAGTGACGGTAGGCGCTTCCAGAAATCCTCCAGACTACCCTCGAAGAAATCATCTGGCATGAACAACTGTTTCACGACGTCGCTTTGTTCTACTCTATATCCTGCTTCGCGAGTAAGGATGACCAACTTACGGATAACATCCTTACCGCACAGGTCGATACGTGGGTCCGGTTCTGAATAGCCTTCCTCTTTGGCAAGTCTGACTGTTTCAGAGAAAGGTACGTCGGCTGCTATTGTATTGAAGATATAGTTAAGCGTACCAGATAATACCGCTTCGATTTTAAGGATCTTGTCGCCTGAATTTCTCAAGTCATTGATGGTACCAATGATAGGCAGTCCTGCGCCCACATTGGTTTCGAAGAGAAATTTCACGCCACGGCGCAGCGCAGTTTCTTTGAGTTTCGCATATTTCTCATACTCCGCAGAGGCAGCAATTTTGTTGGCTGTTACGACTGAAATATTGTGCTCCAGAAACGTCTGGTACAGTTCTGCCACTTCGCTGCTGGCTGTGCAGTCAACGAATACGGAATTGAAGATATTCATGCCCACCACTTCCTTGCACATTTTTGAAATGTTGCTGGGCTCCGACGCTTTCAGCTGCTCTTTGTAGTTGTTCAGGTCAAGGCCTTCTCGGTTGAAGATGGCATTGTGTGAACTGGCGATACCCACTACGTTAAGTTTCAGTTGGCGTGTATCGGCGAGTTCCTGATATTGTGATGCAATCTGTTGCAGGAGGTTTCCTCCGACGGTTCCCACACCACACACAAACAAGTTGAGTACTTTGTATTCCGACAAGAAGAACGAGTCGTGCAGTACGTTGAGGGATTTACGCAGATATTTTGAGTGGACAACAAACGAGATGTTTGTTTCGGATGCACCCTGTGCACAGGCGATGACGGATATTCCGCTTCGTCCCAATGTACCGAAGAGTTTACCGGCAATACCAGGTGTATGTTTCATGTTTTCGCCCACGATAGCGATTGTAGCCAATCCGCTTTCAGCGTGCATGGGGAACATAGCTCCTGTTTTGATTTCTTTTGCAAATTCCTCGTTGAGTGTTTCAACGGCTTTGTCAGCATCCTCATCGCGCACACCTATTGACGTAGAGTTCTCAGACGATGCCTGCGACACCATGAATACCGAGATACCATTGTTTGCCAATGCTGTGAAGATGCGTCTGTTGACACCAATCACACCGACCATTGACAGGCCGGTAACGGTGATGAGTGTTGTTCCTTTGATGCTTGAAATACCCTTGATGGGTTTGCGGTCGTTTTCAATCTTGTCTTTGATGATCGTTCCGGGATCAGAGGGGTTGAATGTGTTTTTGACCTTGATAGGAATGTTTTTGACGCAAACCGGATATATGGTAGGAGGATATACGACTTTAGCTCCGAAGTTGCACAACTCCATCGCCTCGATGTAGGACAATTCGTTGATGGTATAAGCCGACTTGATGACGCGTGGGTCGGCTGTCATGAATCCGTTGACGTCAGTCCATATTTCCAACACGTCAGCATCGAGTGCTGCTGCGATAATAGAAGCGGTATAGTCGCTTCCGCCTCGTCCCAGATTGGTTGTCTCGTTGGTGTCTCTGTCTCTGCTGATGAAACCGGGCACCACAGGAACTGTCGTATTGAAGTCGATAGTAGCGAAAGTATCTTTCACCAGTTGGTTGGTGAGTTTGGTGTCGAGTGTATGTTTACCCTGTTTGTTGATGGTCTTGATGAAGTCGCGTGAATTCATTCGCTTACCGTTTTTGATAAGCGTCCCTACGATATGCGAGCTCAGGCGTTCTCCATAACTTACTATTGTGGCCTGCGTTTTTGCGCTGAGGTCATGTATGAGGAATACGCCATAGTAGATGGATCGCAACTGATCGAAGAGGTCGTTGAGTGTGCCGAGCAGCGCTTTTTTCGCCGTTTCGTCTTTGATGATGTTTTCCACCATGTGATGATGGCGTTTGACGATGTTTTCGAACTCCTCTTTATATTGTTCGTCACCGGTTAGTGCCTGTTGTGAAATGGCAATCAGTTTGTCTGTGATGCCTCCTAAAGCGCTGACCACGACAATGACGGGTTGGGTCTCTGACTCAACGATACTTTTCAAACTGAGAATACTCTCTATAGAACCGACGGAAGTGCCGCCAAACTTTAATACTTTCATACAGTATGCAAAAGTACGAAAAATCTCACAAATGCAAGCAAAAAAAAAGGAAAATCGTGAGATTTATTACCGATAGTGCAATAATTTGAGCCATTTTGTCGTTTAATAGGGTAGTATGAAGATTACCAGAAGAAACAGTGGCATTTCGCCATTCCGTCACATTTTAATGGTCACCGGCCTTTTTGGTGGCGTTCAGGCGGTAAATGTTGTCGCTTCACTTATCCGCAATAAGTGTG
>SAMEA3663092__coassemble_378_pt1 | contig 14491 bp, 11 predicted proteins | sample SAMEA3663092__metabat2_low_PE_029 | metagenome-assembled genome bin SAMEA3663092 (sample SAMEA3663092) | pig gut metagenome | biome: pig gut; feature: pig-associated habitat; material: faeces | place: France | collected 2012 | reverse complement strand
GCGACGAGAATCCTTCACGGTATGTGCGGTCGATGGAATCGTGAACAAAGAGTAAGTCTTTTGTCACGAGCAAAGTCTCTTTTGACAGAAACGAAAAGAAAGGTACGCGTTCCTCTGATGTAACAGATAGTTCTGGAACAATCTGTATGCGGTCACGACGGTCGCGCGACAACTGATCGGTCACATCGAAAGTGCGGATAGAGTCGATGTCGTCACCGAAAAAGTCGATGCGGAATGGATATTCGCAACTGAAGCTATAGACATCGAGGATAGAACCGCGTAGGGCAAACTGGCCTGGCTCATAGACATAATCTACCTCATGAAACCCAAACTCACGCAGTTGTGTTACGATGATGGAAGTGTCAATATTCTGTCCATGCTCTAAGGATAAGGTTCGCTCGTCCATCTGACGACGTGAAATGACCAGTTCTGCCAATGCCTCAGGATAGCTGACGATGAGGTAACGCCCGTCTTTCATCGTGCAACGGCTCAATACTTCGGTGCGGAGAATCTCGTTGGCAGCGTCTCGCTGTGCGTATTTGATGGCACGGCGATATGAGGAAGGGAAAAACAATACCTGTTCGTTGCCCAACATCTGTGTCAAGTCGTGATAGAAATAGCCTGCCTCTTCCTCGTCGTTGAGTATAAATAGCGCATTGGGCAACAGATTCTTCTGCACCATAGTGGCAAACAGTACTGGTGCGGCAGAGCCAGTCAGTCCTTCTAAAAACAAGGTTTTGATTTTCTTGTCAGACATACTTTTTGCCGTAGCCCCCACTTGTGGAGCAACGGAAAGGAGTTCGATGAGGTCTTCTATCTTCAGTGTTGTCATTACTTTCAGGGATTGTAGGCTTCGTGAAGCCGAAAACAATGCAAAAGTAATAAAAAAAAGGCAACTGGAGAAGTAACCTGCTATGTAAATGAAAATAAAGTGCATTTCGCTTTGTAGTTTAAGTCTTTTTTGCTAATTTTGCATCGCATTTTGCTTTTCCTTTAGGAAAAAGCATAGTTGCGCTGACTCAAACAAGAGGAATAAAAAGTAATCAGATAAATATGAATTTTCAAGTAACGAGCATGAAAACAATGGCAGGCTTGAAGCGCAATATGGTGGTTGCGCTCATGATGCTGTCTTCGTTGACGGTTGCCGCACAGAGCGGAATGACCGACACGCAAGTGATGCAGTTTGTGGCAAGGGAGGCGAAAGCCGGAACGTCACAGTCGCAGATTGTCACCAAGTTGATGCAACGTGGAGTGAAGATCGATCAGATCAGACGTGTGCGCAACCAGTATGATAAACAGATCAGAAGCCACAATATGAGTGCTGCGGCTGATGCTGCTGTCGGTGATGCAAGCAACCGCATGCGGCATAGTGCATCGCAACAGCAGGAACTGGAGAACGGCAAGGTTAATACAGCTTCTGAGAATGCTAACGATGCCAGTGAAGACCATCAGTTGGCAGAGCAGGAAGTAATGGCTACCCAAGGACATTCTGCCGAGACTAATGGCAAGAAAGTGTTTGGACGTGACATCTTCAACCAACGCGCCCTTTCATTCGAACCCAATATGAATATCGCCACACCGCAGACCTATGTGCTCGGTCCTGGTGACCAAGTGGTCATCGATGTTTATGGCGCTTCGCAGAATACACACCAACTGACCATATCGCCAGAGGGAACGGTGACGGTTCCTGGATACGGACCGATTTATGTGAGCGGAATGACGGTGGCTGCTGCCAACGGAAAAATACGTTCTACACTCGGATCACGCTATGCCAGCAGTAAGGTGAAGCTCTCTGTGGGACAAACACGCACCATCATGATCAATGTGATGGGTGAGGTGAGGACACCGGGTACCTATACCCTCAGCGCTTTCTCTACTGTTTTCCATGCCCTCTACAGAGCTGGCGGTATCAACGATATCGGTACACTACGTAATGTGAAGGTCTATCGTAATGGAAAACTGATTACCGTGGTGGATATCTATGAATATATTCTCAACGGCAGATTGGCGGGTAATGTTCGTCTGCAGGACGGTGATGTGGTACAGGTAGGACCTTACGATTGTTTGGTTGGTGTCACGGGTAATGTGAAGCGCCCGATGTTCTACGAAATGCGAAAGAACGAGAGCGTGGCAACTTTGTTGAAATATGCTGGAGGATTTACCGGAGATGCCTATAAGAAGGCTGTCAGACTGGTGCGTCAGACCGGTGAACGCTATTCGGTATTTAATGTCGATGAGTTTGATATGTCATCATTCAAAGTTGATGACGGCGATGCAGTAACCGTAGATGGTATGCTCAACCGCTATGAGAATATGGTTGAGGTGAAAGGTGCCATATTCCGCCCCGGACAGTATCGGTTGGGTGGTGAGGTTACTTCTGTGAGAGGACTGATAGAGCGTGCAGAAGGTGTTACCGAAGATGCCTTTACTGCTCACGCTGTATTGCATCGCATGAAGGCTGACCGCAGTCTTGAAGTGGTCTCGGTTGATGTACAAGGTATCCTGGCTGGTACCGTGCCCGATATTCCATTGAAGAATGAGGACGTGCTCTTTATTCCTACACAGGCAGAACTGCGTTCAGAGCGTACTTATACCATTACTGGTGAGGTGATGTCACCAGGAACTTACGAATATGCCGACAATACCTCGGTAGAGGACCTCATCATGCAAGCAGGTGGTCTGACAGACGCTGCAAGTACTGCAAAGGTTGATGTGTCGCGTCGTATTCGTGACCCCAAGGCCACCACAACCACACGAGAGATTGCACAGACATTCTCGTTTGCCCTGAAAGACGGATTCGTGGTCGATGGTAACAAGGGATTTGTATTGCAACCCTATGATGTGGTACACGTGCGCCGTAGTCCTGGTTATGTGACACCACAGAACGTTACTATCAAGGGCGAGGTGAACTTCCCTGGCGTACAGACGATGAACATGAAAAACATGCGACTGAGTGATGTCCTGGCAATGGCTGGAGGTGTGACCGAGAATGCCTATATGCGTGGTGCACGACTGGTACGTGTGAAAACGCAAGAGGAAAAGGAGCGCACTAAAGATGTGTTGACTGCACTCAAAAGAAATCTGAGTGAGCGCGACTCAGTTGCTATGGAAAACTTGGATTTGGAGAATACCTACGTAGTGGGTATTGAACTCGATAAGGCCATGGCTGATAAAGGTGGTGAATACGACATCATTCTGCGTGAAGGCGACGTGATCACAGTACCAGAGTATAATGCTACGGTCAAAGTGTCGGGTGACGTGATGTTCCCCAATACTGTTTCATTTGTGGGTGACAAAGGTTATAAGTGGTATGTTAACAAGGCAGGTGGCTTCGGACTGCGTGCCAAGAAGCATAAGACCTTTGTCGTTTATACCAACGGAACTGTGGCACAGGTTGGACATGGTGCAAAAATAGAGCCGGGCTGTGAAATCGTAGTGCCAAGCAAACGTAAGCGTGAAGGATTGAACTTCGCACAAATGCTTTCTGCAGGAACCAGCTTAGCAAGTTTGGCAGCTGTGATTGCCTCTATCGTCTCTATCACTAAATAATGAAAGGTATGACTATGGATGAGAATAACAAGATGAATCAGGTGGAGGAAGAAAGCTCCATCGACTATGCTGCCTTGTGGGCTGCTGTCAAGCGTCGCAAACATCTCTATGTCGTTGTGCTGCCTGTGGCTTTCGTTCTGGCTTGTATCTATGCCTTGGGACTGCCCAACTATTATAATGTACAGGTGAAACTGTCACCAGAACTGTCGTCGAAGAGTAGTACCAGTTCGATTAGCGCTCTGGCAAGTCAGTTTGGCGTCAATCTCGGAGGTGGTGCTAATGCAGGTACAGAGGCACTCTTTCCTACGCTCTATCCTGACTTGATGAACTCGGTTGATTTCAAAACCAGCCTCTTTCCTGTAAAGGTGAAGCGTGAAGAAGATAAGAAGGTGATGACCTACTACGACTATCTGCTCAACGAACAGAAAACACCATGGTGGTCGGGAGCTGTCAAGGGGCTGATGAGTATCTTCGGCAGTAAAGAGAAAGAGAAGAATCTTAAGGTGGATCCGTTCCGCCTGACCAAGACACAGACTGAGATTGCGCAGGTGATAGATAAGAAGGTTGTGTGTGATGTGGATAAGAAAACAATGGTCATCACTATCGATGTAACTGACCAGGATCCGCTTATTGCTGCCACCATGGCTGATTCGGTGAAAGTGCGTCTGCAAGACTTTATCACAGAGTATCGTACCAAGAAAGCGCGTCATGATTTGGCTTATACACAAAAACTCTATAAAGAGGCTAAGGAACGCTATACTCGCGCACGACAGAACTATGCTTCGTTCTCGGATGCCAACCAGGATTTGATTCTTGAGAGTGTACGTAGCAAACAGACTGATCTTGAAAACGAGATGCAACTGCAGTTTAATGCCTATAACACACTGGCTCAACAGATGCAGATGGCTGAGGCCAAAGTGCAAGAGGATACTCCTGCCTTTACAACCCTGCAGAGTGCTACGGTTCCTGTGAAGAAGGCTGGTCCTGTTCGTTCCAAAATGGTACTGATGTTCCTCTTCCTCGTGTTTATCGGAACAACAGCCTATATCCTCTATAAAGAGGGTGAACTGAAAAAACTGATTGGTATAGGATAATACCTATATTATATATACAAAGAAGCCGGTTCCTCATCGAACCGGCTTCTTTGTTATTAGCTATGTTGGAGAGTCGGCATGGATTTTCTTGGGCGATACTCTCCGAAATGTATCTCCATTCCTCCATACTTGGCATGGAGGAATGGAGGGACTGATTGTTATTCCTTGATGATGGGCTCCAGCTCGCTGACGTTTCTTTCGATTTCTTCGTCAGAAACGGTGTAGTTCTGCAGATCGCCGCTGATAAACTGCTCATAGCTTGGCATGTCGATGAGACCGTGGCCAGAGAGGCAGAACAGGATGACTTTCTGTTCACCGGTTTCCTTGCACTTCTTGGCTTCGCGAATAGTGGCTGCGATGGCATGGCAACTCTCAGGGGCAGGGATGATGCCCTCGGTGCGGGCGAAGAGCATTCCGGATTCGAACGATTCCAATTGGGGAATATCCACACCATGCATCATCTTGTCCTTGATGAGCTGTGACACAATCATGCCGGCACCATGGTAGCGGAGACCGCCTGCATGGATATTGCTGGGCTTGAACTGATGGCCGAGCGTAAACATGGGTAATAATGGTGTGTAACCAGCTTCGTCGCCGAAGTCATACTGGAACTTACCGCGAGTCAGCTTAGGACAACTATTGGGTTCGGCTGCGATAAACTCGGTATGACGCTCTCCGCTGATGTTATGGCGCATGAAGGGGAATGCTATACCTCCGAAGTTGCTACCGCCGCCAAAGCAAGCAATAACAGTATCGGGATATTCACCAGCCATCTGCATCTGCTTTTCAGCCTCCAGACCGATGATAGTCTGGTGCAGACCAACGTGGTTGAGTACAGAACCTAATACATATTTACAATGGGGAGTGGTGGTAGCCAACTCTACTGCTTCTGAAATGGCTGTACCAAGTGAACCGGGATGCAACGGATCTTTGGTGATGATATCCTTACCCGCACGTGTTGACATGGATGGAGAACCGGTAACGGCAGCACCGAAAGTACGCATAACAGATGAACGATAGGGCTTCTGCTGCATGGTAATCTTCACCTGATAAACCGCACATTCGAGACCGAATATCTTGGCAGCATAGCTCAGAGCCATACCCCACTGGCCGGCACCAGTCTCGGTGGTCACATTGGTTGTGCCTTCTTGTTTGGCATAATAGCATTGGGGAAGGGCGGAATTGATTTTATGAGAACCCAAGGGGTTGACACTCTCGTTCTTGAAATAGATATGGGCAGGAGTGCCGAGGGCTTTTTCCAACTCATAGGCGCGTACCAATGGGGTAGAACGGTAAAAACGGTATTTGTCGAGCACTTCTTCGGGAATGTCTATCCACTCATGCTCCATGTCCAGTTCCTGTTTACTACACTCTTCGGGGAAGATATGTGCCAAATCCTGCCATGTTAAGGGCTTGTGGGTCTGGGGATGGATGGGAGGCAGTGGCTTGTTGGGCATGTCTGCCATGATGTTATACCACTGTGTTGGAATCTCATTCTCCGGTAGGAGATACTTCTTTTGTTTTGTCATTGTCTTATGGTTTAGTGTTTTGTACGACAAAAGTAATGAAAAATAATGAGAAAAAGAGGATAAAAACTAAAAAAATGCTACCTTTGTGTGCGATATGATGATATTAGCGATAGTTTTGGGCTATTTTTGCTTGCTGTTTGCCATCAGCAGATGGACGGGAAGACATGCAGACAATGATACGTTCTACCGTGGCAACAGACAGTCGCCATGGTATATGGTGGCTTTTGGCATGATAGGTGCATCGATATCTGGTGTGACCTTTGTAAGCGTGCCGGGTATGGTGACACGTATTGATATGACCTATTTGCAAACATGTATGGGGTTTATCTTGGGCTATGTTATCGTAGCTTTTGTTCTCCTACCTTTATATTATAGGTTGAACCTGACCACCATTTATTCGTTTTTAGGGCAACGTATTGGACGAAGGGCTTATCGCACAGGGGCATCGTTTTTCCTCTTGTCGAAAATGACCGGGGCAGCGGTGCGTTTTTATGTGGTGTGCTGGATTTTGCAGCAATGTATCATGATGCAGATGCCTGATGGAATGCGACAGATAGGTGAGGGATGGCTTTTTACATTTACGGCGTTAGTAATGGTGGCTCTGATATGGCTCTACACCAGAAAAGGTGGCATACGCACACTGGTATGGACTGATTCGCTGCAGACTGCCTGTCTCTTTGGAGCGTTGATACTGATGCTTATTATGGTTACCAAACAATTGGAAATGGGGGTTGGTGATGCTGTATCGGCCATAGCAGATAGCGAAATGTCGCGCATCTTTGTGTTTGATGACTGGATGTCGAAGCAGAATTTCTGGAAACAATTCTTCAGTGGTGTGTTCATCGTCATTGTCATGACGGGACTTGATCAGGATATGATGCAGAAAAATCTTACTTGTAGTTCATTGCGTGATGCACAGAAAGATATGACGACGTATGGTGTGGCTTTTCTACCTGCCAACCTGTTGTTCCTTTCGCTTGGTGCTTTGCTCGTTATGCTTGCTCATCAACGTGGTATTGCAATTCCAGAGATGGGTGACCAACTGTTACCAACTTTTGCTGCATCTGGGCTGTTGGGACCTGCGGTGGTTGTGCTCTTTATTTTAGGTATCTTGGCTGCATCATTTTCAAGTGCCGATTCGGCTTTGACAGCTATGACAACAAGTTTCTGTGTTGATATCTGTGGGAAACCAAACGATGAAAACCTACGCAAAAGATCACATTTGATTATTGCTGTGATTTTTGTGGTCTTTGTTTTGCTTTTTCGTTTGGTGAATTCCACCAGCGTCATTGATGCCATCTATGTGCTCTGTGGTTATACCTACGGGCCGTTGCTTGGACTCTTTGCGTTCGGGCTGTTGACCCATAGGCAGACCAATGACCGATGGGTACCCTATGTATGCTTGGCTTCTCCTTTGTTCTGTTGGGGACTTGACGCTATTGTGGGATATTATACGGGCTATCGATTCGGTTATGAACTGCTGATGCTTAATGGTTTATTCACCTTTGTCGGTCTGCTGGCTCTTCGGCCGACGAGTAAGTGAATCGATGATGCAATACAAATATTGAATCATCCTTCGGTCTGAATAAACCGAAATTAAATATGATGACCGGTTCTCACATGAGAGTTGCATTATTGATTTCTTAGTTTCTCAAAATACTCCGATGGTTGCATGCCCATTACCCGCTTAAAGGTGGTGGCGAAGTATTTCGGATCTTTGAATCCCACTTGATAGGCAATATCGCTGACACGCAAGTCTGGGTCTGACTGCGCTATCTTGCAGGCTGTCTTGATGCGCATGTCACGGATAAAGGTCGAAACATTCTTTCCTGTGGCTGCTCGCAACTTATTATATAAGGTGGAACTGCTGGCTCCAATGTCAGAAGCAAGCCTGTCGCGATCGTAGTCAGAATCGGATAAGTTGGCTTTGACAAGTTCGGTGACACGGTTTACAAACTCATTGTCTATTGGGCTGTCTGATGAAGTGATTTCCTCAATATGTTCGTCTTGATGGGTGGCATCAATATTTATCTTTTGCTGGTATTGACGGCTTAATAGCGTGTTATTGATATGAAGCAGCAGATCGGTCATGCGGAATGGTTTCTGCAAACAGATGTCTGCGCCTTCTTGCAGGGATAGTTCGCTGTCATTGGTGTCGGCATTGCCCGTCAGCGTAATAATTGGCAATTGATTCTTGGAATAATTTTGGCGAAAAACAGTTGTCAGACTAATACCATCAATTTTAGGCAGATTGGTTTCTGCCACTACAAGTTGGATATTTCCTTCTTTTACCAGTCGGAGCGCATCGGCACCATTGCTCGCTGTGAGTATGTTGTAGTATGGACTTAAGGCATGTGCCATCAGATTAAGCATCTCAGGATTATCGTCTGCAAGGATGATGTTGATGCTTTTGCTGCCATCTGCTGATTTCTCGGATTTTTTTATCGGGGTCAGCAAAGGCAGCAGATTGTTGGCATAGGTACGGATAAAACTCTCTGATGACTTTTGTTGATGATTGGTTTGTGCGTCGGTGAAGGCCTCTTTTCCTATGGGCAACTCGATGGTGACGGTAGTTCCCTGACCTTGAAGAGTTTTGTAGTGGATGTTGCCACCATGTAGTCTCACCATATCGTTGACGAGTGATAGGTTGGGGTAGGTTCCGGTAATCATGGACTCCTGAAAACTGGAGATAGATGGAGCATTGAATATTTTCTCTACTTCTTCGGGGATGATGCTTACGCCATTGTCGCTAATACGTATATATAGGTGGTCGTAGTCAGAATTTGTACTCACATCTAAAGTTACGGTACCGTCGGTACCTGTATATTTTGTGGTGTTCTGCAACAGATTAAAGATGATTTTATCTATTTTGTCAGTATCTGCCCAACCAACCATCGTGTCTGGTTTACAACTGATGTCAAGGTTGAGGCCTTTCTTGTTCATTAACGGCGCTATGCATAGTGCGGTATCTCTGATGGATCGCATTACATCGCATTGATGTACATGTAGATTCATCTTACCCGTATAGATTAGTGTGGCCTCGTCCATTTGTTGCAGAAGACGCAATGATCGTTGGATGTTAAGGTCGATCATGTTTAACTCGTCTTGCAGTTCAGGATGATTGCCTCGTAGCTGTTCGATAGTGCTACTGATAATGGTCATTGGGGTTGACAGATTATTAGTTAGGTTGGAGATGGTACACTCCAACAGCATCTTGTTTTTGCTTCTTAGATGGAGAGAAAGCCTTCTTGATAACCAAAAATGGCCTCCTATCAACAATCCTGTGGCTATAATCAACAGAATGATGGTCAAGTTTGTCATATCTATAACTGTATTTTCGGTTGCGAAGATACGAAAATAAGTTTGAAATACATTCATATTTTACCATAAAAATCGTCAAAAACGCGTATTTTAGTTTGATTTGCGATAAATTTGGTGTATTAAACGTTAAAATCACGCATTTTAAACTATAAATAATAAAATATGAACGCGAGTATGAAATAATTGTAATACATTTGCATCAGAAAACAAAACTAGTTGTGAGTTAATTTTGCATCATATAGGAACAAGAGGTTTCTAATGCAAAACCCAATATGATTTTTAATGGTTAAGGTTTATGGTTGATTAATTTAGTTTTAAACGTGAAAAGGCTCGCTGTGAAGCGAGCCTTTTCTTATTCATACTATTTATTTGTTAAATGCTGGCTCTGGGCTTAACCTTCTTTGGCTAACAGGTAGCGTTCGGCCTCTATGGCTGCTTGACAACCGGTTCCTGCGGCTGTTATAGCCTGTCGGTAGGTGGGGTCTGCACAGTCACCGGCAACGAAGATTCCTGGGAGCTTGGTACGTGGAGTACCATCGGTTTTCTTCAGATAGCCCACTTCGTCTGTATCAAGCCATGGGGCGAAGAGTTCTGTGTTAGGCTTGTGGCCAATGGCGAGGAAGAAACCGTCTATGGCAATATCAACTGTTTGTTCATCATTTTCTCCCTTGCGCTTGACGAGGTGTGCGCCTTCTACACCGTTTTCTCCGAAAAGTCCAAGGGTGTTGTGCTCAAACAGGATTTCGATATTGTCGGTATTCATCACTCGTTCTTGCATCACTTTTGAAGCACGGAGATATGGTTTGCGTACGATGAGATATACTTTTTTTGCCAACTGGCTCAGATAGAGTGCATCTTCGCATGCTGTATCACCGCCTCCTACCACGGCAACGGTCTTCTTTCGATAGAAGAATCCATCGCAGGTGGCACACGCAGATACTCCTTGTCCATTGTATTTACGTTCGTCGTCAAGACCTAAGTATTTGGCTGAGGCACCAGTGGCAATAATCACGGTGTCGGCTTCTATCTCGCGTCCTTCTTCATCCCATAAGCGATAGGGAGTTTTAGAGAAATCAACCTTGGTGATGGACCCGTCGCGAAGTTCTGTACCGAAGCGTTCTGCCTGTTCTTTTAGATCCATCATCATCTGGTTGCCATCCACACCTTGTGGGTATCCTGGGAAGTTTTCTACCTCAGTAGTTTGAGTGAGTTGTCCGCCGGGTTGCAATCCGCAGTATTCTATGGGTGCAAGATTTGCACGCGACGCATAGATGGCAGCAGTATATCCGGCAGGTCCGCTACCGATAATCAGACATTTGGTATGTTCCATTACTTGCAATTCGTTTGTTATTGTTGGAATGCTATATTTAATAATAGGTGTCGCTTACAGCAATGTTTCAATCTGTTGAGCGATATGTTCTATCTTTTCTGTTGGTTCGAAACGGGCTATTACCTGTCCCTTCTTGTTAATCAGAAATTTGGTGAAGTTCCATTTGATATCTGCTTTTTCGCGATAGTCTGGGTCTTCTTTGCTCAGCATATCGTCAAGCACATGTGCTATAGGGTGTGACATATCCCAACCGGCAAATCCCTTCTGTTCTTTTAGAAACTGGTAGAGTGGTTCTGCATCGTTTCCGTTGACCTTGATTTTCTTAAAGCGCGGAAATTCTGTTCCATAGGTGAGTTTGCAGAACTCATGAATGGATTCATCGGTACCAGGAGCCTGTTGTCCGAACTGGTTGCAGGGGAAGTCGAGGATTTCAAATCCCTGGCTATGGTATTTCTCGTAGAGTTTTTCCAATTCTTCATACTGTGGTGTAAATCCACATTTGGTAGCGGTATTGACGATGAGTAATACTTCGTTGGCATACTCTTTTAGTGATACTTCTTTTCCTTTTCTGTCTTTTACAGAGAAATCATAAATCGTTTTCATCTTTATTTTATTAATTGTTTAATCTTGTTTGAAAAGTGTTTGGTTTACTAATCGCAAAGTTACGAATGTTCTGCGTGACAACCAAACTATTTAGCGTTTTTTAGTGGAATGGGTGTTATTGTGGAGAAATGCAGAATGCTTTTTGTCTGTTTGCTGATGGTGAAATCATGGGTTAATCATTATGTTCCATTATATGGCACGTTTTCTCGCCATGGCAGAGTTCATGTAAACATAACTCTGCTCATCTGGCTTAACGAAAACGGTGGTATTAGCGTTTTTTTTTGTGTCTGATAATGAAATTTGTTTACTTGTGTAATGGAATAAAGTGTGTATGGTACTATTGCTTTACATGAGTATGGCGTTTTGTGTCGTCTTAACTTAAATCGGTTGCTGGATCAGTCAATAATGTTTTCGGTATTCGTTAGACCAGTCGATAATGTATTTATATATATAATGACTGAAATGGGGCTTAATAGAGTAGGTGAATGGATATAAAAACGGCAGGAACCCATAATTGGAATCCTGCCGGTATTTAAAAAGCGATCGTTTTCGTTAAACCAGATGAGCAGAACCGAACTCGTTCGAGTTATGCCATGGCGAGAAAATGAAGGATGAAATTTGTTAGAAACAAAAAAGGCGTGACCATCAGCATATGCAACTACTGTGGGCGCGCCTTTAATTCGTTTTTTCTGTGGAAATTATTTCTTTGCAGCCTTACCGTAGCGGCTCATGAACTTATCTACGCGTCCTGCAGTATCCACAAGCTTGCTCTTACCGGTATAGAAGGGGTGAGAGGTGCTCGAGATTTCGATTTTAACCACTGGGTAAGTTTCGCCTTCGAATTCTACTGTGTCGTTAGTCTTTGCGGTAGAACGCGAAAGGAACATATCGCCGTTGGACATGTCCTTGAACACGACGGGGCGATAGTTTTCTGGATGAAGACCTTTTTTCATTTTAATTGTTACTTATTTAATGTTGTAAATACAAATTCTCGCTTTGAGGTTGCAAAGGTACAAACTTTTTGCCAATCAACCAAATTTTATCCATTATTTGTGTTAAAATATACCGAATGAGAAAAAATCTCTCGCTAATCTCGTTCTTTTTATATAACTTCGCACCATAATTTAAAACTTGCAATCACAATGAGAAAGTCACGGGTGGCCTTGGTGTTCCTGCTGTTGGCAGGAATTAATATTGTTGGTGCACAAAATAAGAAGACGGCAGTTCATGCCATTGGTTTTTACAATCTTGAAAATCTTTTCGACACCTGCCATGATGTCGGACATAATGACTATGAGTATCTGCCTTCGAGCAAAACGCCATGGAATACGGAAAAATATCTCAGCAAACTGCGCCACATGTCGCAGGCATTGGCTGATCTCATCATCCCCTGGGGACATGAGAATCGTACTGGCATTCATATTCTGAAAACATATATCGAGGGTATTGTTACCAATGTGTAACCTTCATGTAGGAATATTAGCAGAATGACTACCATCTATCTCATCCGTCACGGCGAGACCGTTGATAATGCCCGGCAGATCATGCAAGGGCAGACCCAAGGTAAACTTAATGATCATGGCATCCAACAGGCAGAAACCGTCAGCAAGCGGTTGGCAGAGGAACCCATCGATGCTGTTGTGGCAAGCGATTTACATCGGGCGGTGGAAACTGCTGAAATCATAGCACGGCCGCATCACTTGCCAGTTGTTACTACACCTCTGCTTCGTGAGCGCGACTGGGGAGCTTTTACTGGACGTTTCATACCTGATCTAAAAGGATTGGTATGGCCTGATGATGTGGAAAGTGAGGAAACTATGATGATGCGTGCTGTCGATTTCTTAGAATATATAACAGCCACCTATCCCGATCAACGGGTGGTGGCTGTGGGTCATGGCATTATCAATAAAGCTATCCTTGCTGTCTATGCCCATTGTCCGATGCGCGAAGTGCAACGGGTGATGAATGCTGAAGTGCGTATGTTATCGACGTCCGCCGTAACTGTGGCCTCCGCCCGTGCTGCGGCCTCCGCCGTTATTGCTACTGCTGTTGCCGACAGAGCGGGTGGCGCCGCTGCCGAATGAACGGTTTCCGCTACCAAAAGAATGGTTGCTACTGGTGGTAGGACGGCTGTTGTTGCTACCGCCTAATGTGCTTTTTCTGTCATTTTCACGACTGCGGTATCCTCCCAACGATTGTCCGTTTCTGTTGTTGTCGCGATTGCTGCTCCAGCCACGGTCGTTGTTTCTGTTGTTGTCGCGATTGCTGTTCCAACCACGGTCGTTGTCGTTTCTCCTGTCAATATAGCGATGGTGTGAGTTATTCTGTCGCCAGTCGCGGTTTACTGTGGTACGTGTAGAACTATTGCGCATGCTATGGTGATTATTACGGAAGTCACCTCGATCCCAACCATCCTTCATACCGAAGTGGTTGCGATGATGTTTGGGTGCATAGATATGGCGGCGTGGCTGATACCAACTGCGGTTTCCGTTCATTCGCCAAGAGTGCCCGCCTCGATAGGAAGCGTAGAATACTGGACGCCCGAAATAGAAGAAGTCGCGACGTGGATAGCGGGCATAAATGCCGAAGTGCCAATATCCTCCATGCCAGTAGAGTGGACGATAGAAATATGAAGCAGTTCGGTAGGCGGTCAGTTGCCAGTCGAACAGAACGAAAGCCAAGTCGCTATTGCGGCGCTCCCATCCCAGCGCATAAACATCATCGTAACTTGTAACGCCCATCAGATAGTCAAGGTTGATTTCATAGACGGCCTCATACTGGTCTTCTGTGAGATTGAGTTCGTAAGCCATTTTGTCGGTCAGGAACAAAGCCTCGTTACGGGCTTGCTCGTAACTCATAGCGTTGCCTGTAGCTGCGAATGTCAGCAGACTCATCAGGGCTATCATCATCTTCTTCATACCTTTATCTCCTATATTTTAATTGTTATTACTCTTTGGTTTTCACCAGACCTTTTGCAAGGGTTTTATCTTGTTCTTGATGCAAAGGAAAACATTTTCCCGATGTTTCGCAAAGGTTTTTCCCTAAACCATCGGGGAAAATCCCTA
>SAMEA3663092__coassemble_367_pt1 | contig 14739 bp, 10 predicted proteins | sample SAMEA3663092__metabat2_low_PE_029 | metagenome-assembled genome bin SAMEA3663092 (sample SAMEA3663092) | pig gut metagenome | biome: pig gut; feature: pig-associated habitat; material: faeces | place: France | collected 2012 | reverse complement strand
CCACCACTTTGCAACACTACAAAAGGCACATTCCTCAGCAAATCAATTTGAATTGGTCAGCAAATCAATTTGAATTGCTCAGTAAATCAATTTGAATTGGTCAGCAAATCAATTTGAATTGCCATCAAACATAAGTGACATGGGCAGGTAATGATGCCACCACACAGCAGCAATGTATAGGGCAAAAACACGTCATGCCCTATTCCTTGCTTGACAGCACAACCTCTTCATGCAGAAAAAGTATTACCAAAACGCTTTATCTTGACATTTTATAACCAGCATTTTCCAATAATTCCCCTGTTAACTTGAATTCACACCGACAAATGACCACCATAATTGCGCCATCTGTTATACTATTTGTGCAAAATTGATAATTATTCCGTTTTTTGTTTGGCAATTAGCCGATTTATTGATAAATTTGCACTAAAATAGAAATAAACGAAGAACTATGTCTTTAAAATGTGGTATAGTGGGACTTCCAAATGTGGGTAAGTCCACTCTTTTCAACTGCCTGTCAAGTGCAAAAGCTCAGGCTGCCAATTTTCCATTCTGCACGATAGAACCCAACGTCGGAGTAATCACAGTACCCGACGAGCGACTCACCAAACTTGCTGAGATAGTACACCCAGGACGCATCGTACCCGCTACTTGTGAAATAGTGGATATTGCAGGACTGGTAAAAGGAGCATCCAAGGGAGAAGGACTCGGTAATAAATTTCTGGGCAACATCCGCGAGACTGATGCCATCATCCACGTGCTCCGCTGCTTTGAAGATGATAACATCACCCACGTAGATGGCACCATCGACCCCATCCGCGACAAAGAAATCATCGACACCGAACTGCAGTTGAAAGACCTGGAGACCATCGAGAGCCGTTTGGCAAAAACCGAAAAGGCTGCCGCTGCAGGCAATAAAGATGCAAAAATAGAGGTGGCTGTGCTCAAAGCCTATAAGGAAGTGCTCGACCAAGGAAAGAACGCACGCATCGTAGAGTTTGAGAGCAAAGACGAACAAGACTGCGCGCGCAACCTCTTCCTGCTGACTGCAAAGCCCGTGCTCTATGTGTGCAACGTCAGCGAATCGGATGCCAAAGAGGGCAACGACTACACCCGACGTGTTGAAGCACTGGCACAGGAGGAAGGTGCCGAAGCCATGGTGATAGCCGCCAAGACCGAGGAAGACATTGCCGAACTGGAATCATACGAGGACAAACAGATGTTCTTGGAAGAACTCGGACTGGAAGAGAGCGGTGTGAACCGACTCATCAAGAAAGCCTACTCCCTGTTGAACCTCGAAACATTCATCACCGCCGGAGAAATGGAAGTCAAGGCATGGACCTACCACAAAGGATGGAAAGCACCACAATGTGCCGGAGTTATCCATACTGACTTTGAGAAAGGATTCATCCGTGCAGAGGTCATCAAATACGACGACTATATCCAGTATGGATCGGAAGCCGCTGTACGCGAAGCCGGAAAAATGGGCATTGAAGGCAAGGAATACATCGTGCAGGATGGTGACATCATGCACTTCCGCTTCAATGTATAAGTCATGGCGCCCCTTTCCATGAAAGGTGGCGCAACGGACACTCACTCATTGATCACTTAAATTCATCTACGAGACATGCTTAACCTTATCAACTTCATTGTCTGGAACCCCAGCATCTCATTCGGACCATTCCGCTGGTATTCCCTATGCTGGCTTCTCGGACTGGCGCTGGCCTATTTCACCGTGCGCCGCCTCTATCGCGAACAGCACATCAAAGACGAGTATTTTGATCCGCTATTCTTTTACTGCTTCGTGGGAATACTTGTCGGAGCACGTCTCGGCCACTGCATCTTCTATCAACCCGACTATTTCCTCACCAGCGGAAAGGGATTCGTAGAGATGTTGCTGCCCATCCATTTCATGGCAGATGGCGGATGGAAGTTCACGGGCTACGAAGGTCTCGCCTCCCACGGAGGTACCCTCGGACTGATGATAGCCCTCTGGCTCTATGTGAAGCGCACCAAACTCAGCATCTGGACCGTACTCGACAATATCGCAATAGCTACGGGTGTGACCGCCTGCTTTATCCGACTCGGCAACTTGATGAACTCCGAAATCATCGGAAAGGTTACCGATGTGCCCTGGGCATTCATCTTTGAGCGCGTCGATTCAGCACCACGCCACCCTGGACAACTCTATGAAGCGATTGCCTACGCCATTCTCTTTGCCATCATGTGGCCACTCCATAAGCGCATGACAAACCGCATCGGAACCGGTTGGTTCTTTGGATTCTGTCTGACATACATATTCACTTTCCGTTTCTTCATAGAATACACGAAAGAAGTGCAAGAGGCTTTCGAGGCTTCGCTACCGCTCGACATGGGACAAATCCTGTCCATCCCCTTCATTATCATCGGCATCTGCTGCATGTTCAGAAAACCTAAAAAGGAATAGCCACTATGCGAAACCTGCTCCTTCTCATCATCCTGTCACTGTGTGGAAGTATCACTACACAAGCGTCACACCATTCGCAAGATACTGCCTATGTAAAAATGACACTCCACTACTTTGACCTCTACCAAAAAGGCAAAGACGAGAAGGAGTATTACAAAGCGGCAAAGCAGATGAAAGACTATCTGCTGGACCACAATGATAAGGAGCTATATTATACCATTCGCAGTCAGGAAGTGATTTTCGATGCCAATCTGGGCAAGACCTACAGAGCCTTGCAGAAGGTGAACACCATTCTGAAAGACATCGAACAGGAGAAAAACAAAGACTCCTATGTACAACTCATCGACTACACGCTCGGCAGCATTTACCACCTGAGAGGCAACTACCGACTGGCAGAATACTACTATAAGAAAGCCAATGAGAAATGCGCACCAACGGATTCACCGTCGCGCATGGACATCTATTCGCAGATGGCAGAACTAAAACTCGTTGGTTCGCCTAAAGAAGCAGACCAGTGGATAGAGAAACTGGGCGATCTCACCCGTGCCAGCCATAATCCAGAATACCACAAAGCCTATCTCATGCTAAAAGGAAAACTATACTTCTATCATAAAGACAGATGGAGCTTTGATAAAATCTATCGGGATTTCTTCAGTATTCAAAGAAAACATCCCGAATTTGACAACGACGGTGTGGCACTCATGAAAGCCATGGATCTGGCTTTCTCAGGCGACTATCAATCAGCACTGCAGTTGATCAATGCCGACAACAACGAGATTGAAGCAATCGACAAACCGGGATTGCGCATCCAAATCTACAAGATGATGGATCGCTATGACCTTGCCCTTGATGAATTTCGCAAGATTAAAATGCGTCGCGACTCGCTGGATACCGACATGCTCTTCGACAGTATGAGCGAAATAGATACGCAGATGTCGATCTATAACCGTACCAAACACATGGCAGACAAGAACCGCAAGATGTTGATAGTATCGCTCTTTACCATCAGCGTCATGCTCACTCTGGCACTCATATCCATCATCTACCACCATCTGATGCGCCGCCGCTATCAGAAAACCATCGAGCAAAAGAACCGTGAACTCAGTGTGGCACTGGAGCAAGCCACGGAGTCGGACCGTATGAAGACAGCATTTATCGAACATGTCAGCCATGAGATACGCACACCACTCAATATCATTACAGGATATGTGCAACTCATCGGCAATCCAGAATACGAAATATCGCCCGAAGAACATACGGAGATGGTGAACAGCATCAACGAGAATAGCAACATGATCACCACCATATTCAACGAATTGCTCGATATTGCACAATACAGCAGCAATAAAAAGTTTGTTTGTGAGGATATGGTAAACGTTGGAAGTTTCTTAAAAACCATCATCGGAGATGCTGAAGAAAAGAACAAGGGACGACTGCAACTGATTGCCGAGAACACCGAGCCAGACGACTTCACCATCAAGACCAATAAGATTGCACTGTGTCGTGTGCTCTCACAACTGATGGACAATGCCATCAAATTTACGAAGAGTGGATCGGTAACACTCGGTTTCCATGCCGACAAAGCGTCGAAGACCTTACAGTTTACCGTTACCGATACAGGTATCGGCATACCGTTGGCTCATCAAGAAAAGGTGTTCGACAGATTCTACAAAGTAGATATGTTCAAACAGGGATTCGGTCTCGGACTCCCCATTTGCCGCAAAGTCAGCGAACTGCTTGGTGGTACTATTGTGGTTGACAAAGACTACGTTGGCGGTGCACGCTTCATCCTTACACTGCCCATACTGTAAGGATGAAACGCCACGGCTATGTTTTCAAACAAAGACTTTTCTGATTTTCAGATACGGAATCGTTTATTTCCCAGAAACGATTCTACGGATTTCGTTCAGTTTGTTGAGTGCCTCAACGGGGGTAAGGTTGTTGATGTCCAACCCTAATATCTCATCGCGAATCTGACAAAGCACAGGGTCGTCGAGTTGGAAAAACGACAACTGCATGCCTTCCCTGCTATCGGCAATAGCCGCAGTAGGCTTACCTGCCGTGCCCACTTGCGCATTGTCTGCCTCCAGTTGTTGAAGAATCACGTTGGCACGCTTCACAATGGACTTCGGCATACCGGCTATTTCTGCCACATGGATACCGAATGAATGTTCCGAACCGCCCTTCATCAGTTTGCGCAGGAATATCACTTTGCCATCCTTCTCCTTCACACTCACATTATAGTTGCAGATGCGTTTGAAGTTTTTCTCCATCTCGTTCAACTCATGATAATGGGTGGCAAAGAGCGTGCGAGCCTGTGCGCGCTGGTTTTCATGCAGATATTCCACAATAGCCCATGCTATTGAGATACCGTCGTAAGTACTCGTTCCACGTCCCAGCTCGTCAAAGAGCACCAGTGACCGTGGTGTAACATTATTCAATATATTAGACGCCTCGGTCATTTCCACCATAAAGGTAGATTCGCCGAGCGACAGATTATCGCTGGCACCGACACGGGTGAATATCTTATCCACCAATCCTATATGTGCACTGTCTGCCGGTACAAAGCTTCCCATCTGTGCCATGAGCACGATAAGGGCGGTCTGGCGGAGCAAAGCCGACTTACCTGCCATATTTGGACCGGTGATAATCATAATCTGTTGACGTTCGCGGTCCAAGTGAATATCGTTGGGCACGAAATGTTCGCCTATCGGGAGTTGCTGTTCTATCACGGGGTGACGACCCTGACGGATGTCGATCACATCGGTTTCGTCGATGACCGGTCGCACATAATGGTTTTCCTCAGCCACCTTGGCTGCCGACAACAGGCAGTCGAGATAGGCCACCACCTGTGCATTGGTCTGCAGTTGTGGGATGATATCCTGCAAGGCTGTGACCAGTTCGGCAAAGAGCTGTTGTTCAAGTGAAAGGATTTTATCCTCCGCACCGAGTATCTTCTCTTCGTATTCCTTCAGTTCCTGGGTGATGTAACGTTCGGCTTGCGCCAGCGTTTGCTTGCGAATCCAGTCGGCAGGCACCTTGTCTTTATAGGTGTTGCGCACCTCCAGATAATAGCCAAACACATTGTTATAGCCGATTTTCAACGAAGCAATTCCCGTCAATTCTGTTTCGCGCTCCTGTATCTTCATCAGGTAGTCCTTACCCGAATAAGCAATATTGCGCAAGTCATCGAGTTCGGTATCGACGCCAGAGCGTATCACCCCACCGCGTTGCACCAGTTGTGGCGGATCGTTGTTCACTTCGCGTTCTATTCTATCGCGCAGTTCTTCACACAACTGCAGTTGGCGCCCTACCCGCACAATAGCGTCATTGTCGGCAGACAGACAGGCCTGTTTGATGGGAGCTATGGCTTGCAAAGCAGTTTTCAACTGCACCACTTCGCGAGGTGAAACCTTTCCTGTTGCCACTTTGGAGGCAATGCGCTCCAAGTCGCCGATGCGCTGCAACTGATCATCCACACACAGTCTGAACTCTGGTTGACGGAAGAAATAATCCACCACATCAAGGCGTTCGTTGATGCGCTTAGGATCTTTCAACGGAAAGACGACCCATCTACGCAACTGGCGACCGCCCATCGGCGATACGGTGCGGTCTATCACCGACAGCAATGACTTACCGTCTTCCTGCATCGTGCCCAACAGTTCGAGCGACCGTACGGTAAACTTATCCAAGCGCACATAGCGGTCTTCCTCAATACGGTTGAGCGATGTGATATGTGAGATATGGTTATGGAGGGTCTGTTCCAGATACTGAAGGATGGCACCGGCAGCCACCATGCCGCTTTTCAAATGGTCAACACCGAAGCCTTTCATCGACTTCACATGGAAATGGCGCAGCAGTTTCTGTTGTGCAGCCTGTTCGGTAAACACCCAGTCTTCCATTTCAAAGGTACAAAGCCGCACACCGAAGTTGCGTTCAAATTCAGCTTTGCGGTTGTGGTTATAGAGCACCTCCTTCGGTTGGAAGTTGGACATGAGTTTCTCCACATAGTCGGCAGTGCCTTCACCGGTAAGGAATTCGCCCGTTGAGATATCGAGGAAAGCCACACCGCATAGTCCTTTACCGAAATGTACAGCGGCCAGAAAGTTGTTTTCCTTATAGTTCAGCACATTATCCTGCATGGCAACACCCGGTGTCACCAGTTCGGTAATGCCACGCTTCACCAGTTTTTTGGTCAACTTCGGGTCTTCCAACTGGTCGCAGATAGCCACACGCATACCTGCACGAATGAGTTTCGGCAGATAAGTATCGAGTGCATGATGCGGGAAGCCCGCCATGGCATCGCCTTTGGCGCCTGCACCGTTGTTTCGGTGAGTCAAAGTGATGCCCAACACCTGCGAGGCAGTGATGGCATCGTCGCAATAGGTCTCATAAAAGTCACCGCAACGAAACAGCAAGAGTGCCTCAGGGTGCTTTGCCTTGAGGTCGAAAAACTGTTTCATCATCGGTGTGAGTTCCTTTTCTTTCTTTGCCATCGTCGTCAGTCTTTTATTGTGTTTATCCTTGTTCTTTAGTGCGGAATGCCAATGCATACATACGCATCTGTTTCACCATAGCCAGCAAACCGTTGCTGCGAGTGGGTGACAGATGCTCTTTCAGTCCTATCTGCTCTATGAAATACAGGTCTGCATCGAGTATTTCCTGCGGTGTATGTCCGCTGAGCACACGGATGAGCAATGCCACAATACCTTTCACGATAAGTGCATCGCTCTCTGCCGTAAAGGTAATGATGCCGTCGGCATAGTCAGCCTGTAGCCACACACGGCTTTGGCAACCGTCTATCAGGTTGCTTTCCACCTTATAGCGCTCATCGAGGGGTGCTTGTTCGTTGCCCAAGTCGATCAGCAGTTGATATTTGTCCATCCAGTCGTCGAAACCGGAAAACTCATCGATAATCTCGTCTTGAATTTCGTTGATGGTCATAAATATATATTATAGGTGTGTTTAATCTTCGTTGTTTTTGATAATCTTAAAGAGTTTATCGCTAGGGCGCACCTTCTCTGGAACTTTGAACGATACGCGAGTGCCTTTCTGTGCGGTTGTCACGGCATGGGTATCGTCATGGATTTCCTCTACCGTCACATAGAGTGCGCCAGTGGTAGGACCGGTGATGAGCATCTTGTCGCCTACTGAGAACTCGCAAGCCTCGCATGAGAACTCGGCAACACCAAGTTTCGAGAAGTATTTCATGCCCTTGCCCACATACACTTTGCGCTCTGTGGCACACGATCCGTAATGGCTGTTCCACTCTCCAAGGCGCTGTCCTTGATAGTATCCGTCCCAGAAACCGCGGTTGAAAACGGTAGCAAGGCGTTCGTCCCAGTCATCCTTCTTCTCCTCGGTAAATGTTCCGTCGAGGACACTCTGAATGGCTTCCTTATAACATTCCACTACAGTTTTGACATATTCGGGACCGCGGGCACGACCTTCAATCTTAAACACACGGACGCCACTCTTCATCATTCTGTCGATGAAGCGCACGGTCTTCAGGTCTTTCGGACTCATGATATACTTATTGTCTATCTCCAGTTCTATGCCTGTCTCCCGATCGGTCACCAGGTAAGAGCGGCGGCAGATCTGCATACACTCACCGCGATTGGCAGAGCGTCCGGTATTGTCAAGACTCATATAGCACTTGCCGCTGATAGCCATACACAAGGCGCCATGACAGAACATCTCGATACGGATCTGTTGTCCGCTCGGTCCGCAGATGTGCTGTTCTTCTATCTGCCGATAGATTTCAGCCACCTGGTCGAGGTTCAACTCGCGTGCCAATACCACTACATCGGCAAACTGGGCATAGAATTTCAATGCCTCGATATTCGAAATGTTCAGTTGGGTAGAGAGATGTACCTCTTGCCCGATACGGTTGCAATAGGTCATCACCGCCACATCCGATGCGATCACTGCAGAAATGCCAGCCTCTTTGGCGGCATCCACAATCTCGTGCATGAGCGGAATATCCTCACCATAGATGATGGTATTGACCGTGAGATAGGTCTTTACCCCTTGTGCATTGCATGTTGCAGCGATTTCCCGCAGGTCGTCGATAGTAAATGCCGATGCGCTGTGAGCACGCATATTGAGTTTCTCGATGCCGAAATACACCGAGTCTGCTCCGGCTTTTAGTGCCGCAGCCAGCGAGTCATGACTACCCACAGGAGCCATGATTTCATAGTCAGCTATCTGGTTCATGGGTGCAAAATTACAATAAAATAGGTGGATAACAAAATGAAAAGTCATTTTTATCCTCAATCGGTCATCAGATTTCAATTCTGACGGAACACACTTACGAAAGAAACGGAAATATCATACCGTCCTGCTATTTCAGCAGAAGGGTAGTTGGATAGGACTGACAAGGTACTTACCTACCACTTCTTGCTGTGTAACAATATTATGTGGGAAGAATATTGTGGATTTGCATAATTTTGCTTAACTTTGTGACCACAATCAGACTGTGCCGGATGATGACCGGCATGGCAACGTACTTTTCAGTACATCAATAACGCTACAAAGAACTATAAATATGTTAGTCAATACCTTTTGTGCCGCCGTCAACGGACTTGAAGTGACCACGGTAAAAGTAGAAGTGAGCATGACTCGCGGAGTGCAATTCCACCTGACGGGACTTGCCGATACTGCTGTGCGTGAGAGCTATGACAGAATCAGGGCGGCACTACAGAACAACGGATTGAAGATGCCGATGATGGACATCACCGCCAATCTATCGCCTGCCGATATCAAAAAGGAGGGTAGCGGCTATGACTTGCCATTGGCTATCGGTATTCTGGCGGCAAGCGGAAAGGTTGACGGGAGTCGGCTGAATGATTACATGATGGTGGGTGAGTTGGGACTTGACGGCAGGTTGCAGCCCATACGCGGTGCACTTCCCATAGCCATTCGGGCACGCGCCGAACATTTCAAAGGTCTTATCGTGCCGAAACAGAACATCCGCGAAGCGGCTGTGGTCAACCAAATAGAGGTGTATGGCATGGAAACCCTCATCGATGTCGCCAATTTCTTCAATGGTTCATCGGAGATAGCCCCTACGGTTATCGATACGCGCAAAGAGTTTTATGAACAGCAATCACAGTTTGAACTCGACTTTGCTGATGTGCGCGGACAGGAAAGTGTGAAGCGCGCACTGGAAGTGGCGGCTGCCGGTGGACATAATCTCATCATGATAGGTCCTCCGGGAAGTGGTAAATCGATGATGGCGAAACGCCTGCCAAGTATTCTGCCTCCATTATCACTCAGCGAAAGTTTGGAGACCACACAGATTCATAGTGTGGCAGGTAAACTATCGCGCGACACCAGTCTCATCTCGCAACGACCATTCAGAGCGCCACACCACACCATCTCGCAGGTGGCATTGGTTGGTGGCGGACAGAATCCGCAACCCGGTGAAATCAGTTTGGCACACAATGGTGTGCTGTTCTGCGACGAGTTGCCAGAGTTCAACCGGTCGGTGCTGGAGGTGATGCGCCAGCCTTTGGAGGACCGCTGTATCACCATCAGTCGTGCAAAATACAGCGTGCAGTATCCCTGTTCGTTTATGTTTGTAGCCTCCATGAATCCATGTCCTTGCGGCTATTATGGCGACCCCACTCACAGTTGTGCCTGCACGCCCGGACAGATACAACGGTATATGAACAAGATCAGTGGTCCGTTGCTCGACCGTATCGACATCCATTGCGAGATACAAGCCGTGCCTTTCGCACAACTCTCGCAGATGGCTCCCGGTGAATCGAGCGAAACGATTCGCGCCAGAGTCATTGCCGCTCGCAAAATGCAGGAGGAACGGTTTATGGATTACAAGGGCATCCACTGCAATGCCCAAATGACGGAGCGCATGCTGCATCAGTTTGCCGAACCCGATGCCTCATCCATGGACATGTTGCGCATGGCCATGGAGCGATTGAAACTCTCTGCCCGTGCCTATAGCAGGATTCTCAAGGTGGCACGCACCATTGCCGACCTTGATGGCAGTGAGCAGGTGCAACTTCCCCATATTGCAGAAGCCGTGGGCTACCGCAATCTTGACAGAAGCGACTGGTCAGAGAGGGGAATTTAATAATTGATGGAATTTTTAATATTACTGAAATCCATTACCAAGCGCAGTAACGGCAAAGGTTTATCGTGGTTGAAGAACCGCTTGACGGAATACATCCGTGGTTGGATAGGATATTACTATCTGGCAGATATGAAAACATTTCTCCAAAGAACGGAGGAATGGTATCATAGACGCATACGGTGTTATATCTGGAAATGTTGGAAACGAGTCCGTACTCGTTTCACGAACCTCATGAAATGTGGTATTGGCAGATGGAGGGCATGGCAATGGGCAAATACCCGCAAGGGGTATTGGCGCATAGCGACGAGCCCTATTCTAAAGTGTGCCATAACGAACGATGGACTTGTTAGGCAAGGTTATCCCTCACTTCTTGGCATCTATACCAAATTGCATAGCAATTAGAGAACCGCCGTATGCCGAACGGCACGTACGGTGGTGTGAGAGGTCGGAAAACGAAAGTAGGAAGAAAACTGCTTCGTTTTCCTCCTACTCGATTTGCATGACGGGCATGTCATACATTAGAACTTTATGGAAAGTTCTGCATTTGCCAAGCTGTAATTATGCTTGTCGAGCGTACGGTCGTTGACGAGCGCATACTCTACAGACAGCTTCAAATTCTTCGTGAACAAGTAGTCGGCACCCACTTCATAGAATGTTTTTGCTGCGTTCCATTCCCCATTGCTCCTATACAGATCATACCTTGCCTTTACGTTAATCTTGTTTGCAACGATCGGTGCTATGCCCAATGCATAGAATCCGTCAGCCTTATTGCCGTTTTTCGACAGATTGCAGTCTGTAGCACTTGCTTCATCGGAGTCTGTTAACGTTTTTGCGAAAGCATTGACGGTGGGAATTAATAGAACCCACCATTAGAAGCTGATGCGGTAGTACACGTTTGGCAGTGAGATGCCTGAGTCGTATGTCTCCACAGTGTTCTTCTTGTAGTTGTAAGTGTTCTCGTAAGGCACTTTTTTCTGCAAGAGGTTGAGACCTTCGAAGGCTATGGTGTGGTTGCACTTCTTGCCTGTTATCTTGTAGCTGATGGTGAAGTCTACGATGCATGCAGGGGCGTACTGCTCAGAGAAAGCCTTTGTCTCGTCGTACACGACATCTGGTCTGCCAGCCTCGTAGTTCAGTTGGCTTGCCGCCACATCGGCAGGAGTGTATCTCTGACCGCCTTGCAGGGTGACTTTGCCGTTGACACTCAGCACGTTCTGCCTTCTCTTGCCGAGCATCCATTCCTTACCGCCGAGCACCTTGACCATGAAGGTACGGTTGTAGCGTGAGTCGCGCCATATATTGTCGCCACCCTTGTACTCTGACTTGTAGAGCGAACCGTCCACCATCCAGTAGTAACCCTTGTGCATGTATTGCTCCAGTGCGACGTCTATGCCATAGTTGCGTCCCTTGCCTTTGCTCACGAGCTCGCGCTCCTCGTAATAATAGCGGCGGTTGATGGTGCAGTAGCTGCCGTCTTCAGTCACGGGAAGGTCGAAGAGGCTCTGGTAGTATGCCTCCACGCGTAGGTTGAGCTGGTCGTTGAATCGGTGGATGTACGAACCGATGATGTGGTGAGCCTTGCTCAGTTTGAGGTCCTTGTTTACAAAGCCCTCATTTTGGTCATAGACAAAGTATGTGTCCATCTTCTCTGTCTTGCTGTGCATGCCGTAACCCACAGAGAACTGGTTCTTCTCGTCCGGATTCCACTGGAAGGCTGCGCGTGGCTCAACTGACACGTCGTCATTGAGGCGGAAATACTGGGTATTCAGACCAAAGTTGAAGGTAAGCCAGCGGCTCATGTTCCACGAGTTGGCTATATAGGCGTTGAACAGGCCAGTGTGGCTGTCGGCTGTATAGATTGATTGTGCAGGCATGGCGGCTCCTACCTTTGGGGCCATCTTGAGGTCGATGTCGAAGAAGTACTCTGTGTATGTGGCACCAATCTTGGACTGGAACTTAGGGCTGAAACGCTTCTGCACATTCGTTGTGGCTGTAAACTGCGAGTTGTTCTGGCGCATCCTTATGTAGGGCAGGCAGTTGCCGAGCTTGTTGGCCTGGTTGGGCTGTCCGTCATAGTAGCTCTGGTCTCCGTCGTTCTTGAAGTAGGAGGCTGCTATGGTGCTGTTGATGTTCCAGTTCTTGCCGAGGTACGCCTTGTGGTTGACGCCGCCAGCGAGCATTGTCTGATTGCTGACCGTGTACTCCTGGTCATACATGCTCTCCCACTTTGAGGGGTCTTCGAGCTCGAGCCAGTACTTGTCCTTCAGTCCTACTCCGAAGACGGAGAATGTGCCAGCCTTCTTTGTCGGGAAGTTGAGCTTGAAGTTGAAGTCCTGGAAGTCGGCCTGGTCGCCGTCGAGGGAGAGGAGTCCTATCTCACGGGCGATGGTGGTGACGGAGTAGCGGTAGTTGACGAGGTAGGATGCTCCTGTCTTCTTACTTATGGGGCCTTCCGATGTGCCTTCGAGGCCCAGCGTGCCTATCTGGAGCGCATGGTGGTAGCTGTCGTTGTCGCCTGCGCGCATTCTCATGTCAAACACGCCTGAGAGGGCATTGCTGTACTCGGCTGTGAAGGCTCCGAGGTGGAAGTCGGAGTTGTCGAGAACATTGGAGTTGAGTGCGCTGACGAGTCCTGTGCCCATGTTGAAGGCGTCAGTGAAGTGGTTCGGGCTGAAGATCTCCACGCCCTCAAGTCGCCACTGCATGGCCTGCGGCGCATTGCCGTGCACCGACACGCCGTTGTCGTTGCTGTTGCCAGCCACACCGGCAAAGGCTGTGACGAGGCGCGCCGGGTCGCTGTATCCTCCTGCATATCGGCTTGCCTCTTCCATGCTGAGCATCCTCGCCCCGACAAGAGCCATCTTGTTCACAGCGCTTTCCTTGCTGATGCGAGGCTTCACCACTACTTCTCCCAGCTCGTTCATGCTCTCGCTTATGGGGACGTTGATGACCACCTCCTTGCCCTCCGTAACGAGAATCTCGGGGATGACGGCTGGCTGGTAACCTATGTACGAAGCTTCAATGGTGTAACGGCCTGTTGTGAGACCTGTTATCGAATATTTGCCGTTCATATCTGTCACGGCAGCTTTCGATGTCTCCTTCACCTTGATCGTTGCGCCGATGATGGGCTCCCCGTTGTCAGCGTCTGTCACAACGCCTTTGATGGTTTGTGCGTTCGCAGTTGCGACGAAGAGTGCAACAAAGGCCGCAAGCATTGATTTTTTAAGGTGGGTTATATTGATTACCACCTTCATTCGTTGTTTCTGTGAATTTCTCATATCGTTTATTTCTTTTGTATGTGAAATTATAAAATATTGTATTTACTTATTGTTTTTATCTAAAAACGATGTTTTTGTACAAAGTAACATAAATATATGAAGATGGAATGAAACAATAGTCCATTTCTGCTGTACGATATTGTTATTTTTTATAGTACTCCCTAATATTCGACAAGTGGTTGAACATTGGTTGCTGCGCCATCCAGAGCATGCGGACAATCCCGAGCGTTCTCTTGTCTTGGCATCACAAAGTTAATACTATTAGTTGAATTGTGCAAGAGTTTATCCTACTTTCTTCTCTTTGTTGCCGTAAAATGATGCTGGTGTGAAGTTGTCCAGACTCTGATGAGGACGCTCATAGTCATAAAACTTCACGTAATCAGCAATTCCAGAACGGAGTTCACTAACGTTTTCCGCAGGGTTGAAATATATGTACTCCTGCTTGATGCTGCGCCAGAAGCGTTCTATCCATATATTGTCTTTACAACGACCTCTACCATCCATGCTTACTTGTATGCCATAGCTGGTCAGCATATCCTGCCAGTCCTTGGTCGTATACTGGCTTCCCTGGTCAGAATTCACTATTAGGCCATAAATTTGTTGCGAATCATTTTTTCTCTATATTTGCAACCATATTTATTACTACAATAAAACAACTTTATTGCACATATCAGGGTATGGATGCCATGGCACGTGCCCTCTTGAATGCTGCTGACATTTTTAATCCCGAAATGCTCCACACGTGTTATGCAAGTTTCGACAGTGGTGCGGGTAAGGAGTTTGAAGAAGGCAAACTCAATCTTGAGCGTCCACGACCCTCCTTTCCCTTATTCCTGTCATCCTCCTCTGTCCTCCATGGCAAGATTGATGCGGATGCTTTCCTTGAGGATAAGCTCCACGCCCTCCTCTCCGATACGGTGACG
>SAMEA3663092__coassemble_301_pt1 | contig 16678 bp, 8 predicted proteins | sample SAMEA3663092__metabat2_low_PE_029 | metagenome-assembled genome bin SAMEA3663092 (sample SAMEA3663092) | pig gut metagenome | biome: pig gut; feature: pig-associated habitat; material: faeces | place: France | collected 2012 | reverse complement strand
CGTCTCTCGTTCGTCTCTCGTTGCTTATTCGTTAGTCTATCGAAGACCGATCGAGGACCGAACGAGGAACAAGCGAAAAACGAACGAAAGAGCAACGAACGTCGATCGAGGAACCGACGAGAATCTATCGAAAACTCGACGTAAAGCCACCATCATGGCTGGCAAAACACCCTTCTGCAACCACAAACCGACAATATGCCTTTTTGCTTCTACTCTGCCGATGTAGAACCCCTTGCTTCCTGTCCACACTGAGCATTTTCGAGGCGAACAAAGCCATTTCGTCCATCTATGGTCTAACCATGTAGAAACCCCTTCACGGGCTTCAAGTGCCTTGTGATCCTCCAAACAACCGACAGAGATAATCCTCTGTCCACCCCAAACACCCTGCCGCAAGCCCAACAGCCCCATCCTCATAGGCCAAACCGTAAAAATCATGCAAAGCCACATAAGAGTCCTCCATATTACCATTTTGCATAATGTAAGTAAGGTAACTTTACAACGGTAATGCAAGGAGCGCCCAATATATTTACAGTATAATAAAAAAGTATGCTCTCCTCACGGAGAACATACTCTCAAAATTTGGTATGGAAAATATCAATTACATGATCATTTTAAACACCTGGCCAATTTTCAGATCCTGCTGATAAGATCCGTTGTCTGCGATGTTCAGAGAGAAGGTGGATGTGGGCTTATTTTGGTGGTATCGTAGGAAAATGGCGTTGGAGATTATTGGATTCAGGCAAATTTTAATCTGTCGGAAGTCAGGTTTGCAGGTAAAACATCTTGCTTTTTTGTAGCATTGTTGGATGGTGTGGAATCGTGTGAATAGTTAGTATTCATTAGTGTTCTGAATAAACACTTATACCTATATATTATACGCGTGCGCACGTGAAGACTTATAGTTTTGTTAATAAATTCGCCGAAAATTCGTCAAAACGAAAAAAAATAGGCGCAAATGCTACTTTTTTTAAGAATAACCTTGTTTATTGTGAAAAAATGTTGTATATTTGCACGGAAATAGTGAGCAAAGTATAATAAGTGCAAACTTTAATAAGAAATGAGTGGAAATTTATATGCATAATTAGTGAATAATTAAAGCATAATACCCGTTGATCGGGTCAAGACGAAATATCAATTATATCAATATTATAACTTAATAATTAACGAGAGTGTTTATGGAAAAAAGACTCATGATGTTTTTGGCAGGCTTGTTCCTCAGCCTTGGAATGGCCTTTGCCCAGACAAAAGTCACTGGTACCGTAATTTCTCAAGAGGACGATCAGCCCATTATTGGTGCTTCAGTTCTCGTACAGGGCCAGCGCTCCGGTACAGTGACCGATGTTGATGGTAAGTTTACCATCAGTGTGCCATCAGGCAAGAAAATCACTATCAGTTACATCGGTATGGAACCCCAGACCGTAACACCTAAGAACGGTATGACCGTGACGCTCCGCTCCAGTGCAGAACTGCAGGAAGTGGTTGTGACCGGTATGCAGAAGACCGACCGCCGACTCTTTACTGGTTCCACTACTAAGGTGGATGCCGAAAAGGCCAAGTTGGACGGTGTGGCAGATATCTCCCGTTCGCTTGAAGGACGTGCGGCTGGTGTATCGGTGCAGAACGTAAGTGGTACTTTCGGTACAGCTCCGAAGATTCGTGTTCGTGGTGCTACGTCTATCTATGGCTCATCACGCCCCCTTTGGGTTGTTGATGGCGTCATCATGGAAGATGTGACCGAGGTTGATGCCGACCAGTTGTCATCAGGTGATGCAGAGACATTGATTTCTTCTGCTATTGCTGGTTTGAACGCAGACGACATCGAATCGTTTCAGATTCTGAAAGACGGTTCAGCAACTTCTATCTACGGTGCACGTGCCATGTCTGGTGTGATCGTTGTGACCACTAAGAAAGGTAAGTCTGGACAGACCCGTATCAACTACACCGGTGAGTTTACCATGCGTTTGAAGCCTTCTTATTCAAACTTCAACATTATGAACTCGCAGGAGCAGATGGGTATCTACAAGGAGTTGGAGGCCAATGGTCTGATCAGCTTTGGTCGTACCTACCGTGCTTCATCAAGCGGTGTCTATGGTAAGATGTATCAGTTGATGAACACTTACAATCCTGCAACAGGTTCGTTCATGTTGTCTCAGACTGAAGAGGCTAAGAATGCTTACCTCCGTGAGGCTGAGATGCGCAACACCAACTGGTTTGACGAGTTGTTCTCTAATGCTATCCAGCAGAACCACTCTATCAGCATGTCAACAGGTACCGACAAGGCTCAGTACTATACCTCGTTCTCTATCATGGACGACCCAGGATGGACCGAGCAGTCAAAGGTTCGCCGTTATACTGCATCTATCAATGCCATGTATAATGTGAACAAGAAGGTCACCCTCAACATGATTGCCAATGCCAGCTACCGTAACCAGCGTGCTCCTGGTACTACCAGTCAGAGCGTCGATGCGGTGACCGGTAATGTAAGCCGTGACTTCGACATCAACCCTTACTCTTATGCGATCAACTCAAGCCGTGCGCTTGATCCTAACGAGTTCTATACTCGTAACTATGCTCCTTTCAATATCCACAATGAGTTGGCAAACAACTTCATGAACCTCGACGTAGTGGATTTGAAATATCAGGCAGAACTCAAGTATAAGCCCATCAAGAAGGTTGAGCTTACTGTACTCGGTGCCTACAAGTACTCTACCACTACTCAGGCCAACGAGATTCACGAGAACTCTAATATGGCACAGTCATTCCGTGCAATGGATGATGCCACCATCCGTGACAACAACCCTTGGCTCTACACCGATCCCGATAAACCCAACTCCAAGCCTGTATCAGTGCTTCCTGTAGGTGGTTTCTATCGTGAGACCAAGTATAAGATGACCAGCTGGGACTTCCGTGCTACTGCACAGTATAACGATGTATTCAACGAAGACCATATCGTGAACCTCTATGGTGGTATGGAAATCAACGATACACAGCGTAACCGCAGCTACTTCAACGGTGTGGGTATGCAGTATGACATGGGCTACCTCGGATCATACGACTACCTCTTCTTCAAGCAGTCAGCAGAGCAGAACGCTATGTACTACAGCTTGAGCAACAGCTATGGTCGTGAAGTTTCATTCTTCGCCACCGCTACCTATTCTTGGAAGGGCCGCTACGTTATCAACGGAACTACCCGTTACGAAGGTTCTAACCGTCTGGGTAAATCTCGTTCAGCACGTTGGTTGCCTACATGGAACGTCTCTGGTGCATGGAATGCTCACGAAGAGCCTTGGTTCCAGAAGACTTTCAAGACTGCGTTGACACACGCTACCCTGAAGGCTTCTTACTCACTGACTGGTGACAAACCTGCTGTGACCAACTCACAGGCTATCATTCAGTCGTTCAACCCCTGGCGTCCATTCGCAAGCGATAAGGAGTCTGGACTTAGCATTTACGACTTCGCTAACCCCGATCTGACCTATGAAAAGAAACATGAGCTCAACATTGGTGTTGACCTCGGCTTCTTGAACAACCGACTCAACGTACAGTTCGACTGGTATCGTCGTAACAACTACGACTTGATCGGTATGCGTACCACCAACGGTACCAAGGGTACTATCAACGAGTTTGCCAACGTCGCTTCTATGCGCTCACATGGTGAGGAACTCTCTATCTCTTCTAAGAATATTGTCAGCAAGGACTTCAAGTGGAACACCGACTTCATCTTCTCTCACGTGAAGACTAAGATTACCGAACTCGACAACCGTTCACGTTTGATCGACATGGTAACCGGTACCGGTTTCGCTAAGAAGGGATATGCTTACCGTTCACTCTTCTCATTCGACTTCAAGGGACTTAATGCCAATGGTATTCCTCAGGTAGTTAATGAAAGTGGTGAGGTGGTAACCAGCGACATCTACTTCCAGAGCCGCGATATCGACTACCTCGTTTACGAAGGACCTACCGATCCTACCATTACCGGTTCACTCGGCAACTCATTCACTTATAAGAACTGGCACCTGAACATCTTCGCTACCTATGCTTTCGGCAATGTGGTACGCCTTGATCCTGCTTTCTATGCCAGCTATTCTGACCTCGACGCTATGCCGAAGGAGTTCAAGAACCGTTGGACCGTTTCTGGTGACGAGAACAAAACCACTATTCCTGCTATTCCTGACCTCCGTCAGCTGCAGGCAGACACTAAGCTCTCTTATGCTTTCAACGCTTACAACCGTTCTACCGACCGCGTTGCTAAGGGTGACTTCATCCGCATGAAGGAGATTTCAGTGTCATACGACTTCCCACAGACTTGGCTCAACGCTCTCAAACTGAAGAGTGCCAGCATCAAGCTGCAGGGTACCAACCTCTTCCTGATCTACTCAGACAAGAAACTCAACGGACAGGATCCTGAATTCTTCAACACCGGTGGTGTGGCTGTTCCTATGGCCCGTCAGTTCACCTGCACCGTAAGAGTTGGACTTTAATCAAACTTAATAGAAAGGAACAATAAGATGAAAAAACTTAGCATATTATCACTGGCCGCAGGAATGCTCGCACTTGCTTCGTGTGACAGCTATCTCGACAAGCTCCCCGATGATCGCGCCGAGGTTAACAGCCTCGACAAGGCAAAGAAGTTCCTCGTATCGGCCTATCCCAACCATTCGCCCAACTTTGTCTTCTTTATAAGTGGCGACAACGTGAGCGACAATGGTGTACTTTATAACGCACAGCCCAACCAGATGAATGCCTATAAATGGGAACCCATCGAGACTGAGGGTAACGACGACCCGAAGCAGGTTTGGAATGCTAACTACGAGGCTGCGGCTGTAGCCAACATGGCACTTGAGGCGTTGGCAGGCGATGAATCTGCTGATGCTCAGGCACTGCGTGCCGAGGCACTGCTCTGCCGTGCCTTTGCCATGTTCCAGAATGCCAATATGTTCTGTATGGCATGGAACGATTCTAAGGCTGACGAATACCTCGGTATTCCTTATCCTAAAGTAGCTGGTGAATCTGTCAACGAGCGCGGAACGCTGCGTCAGACCTATGAGAATATCAATGCTGATATCGAAGAGGCTCTTCCTCTGCTCAACGATGGTTATCTCACCGTACCTAAATATCACTTCAACCAGAAGGCTGCTTATGCCTTTGCTGCCCGCTTCAACCTGTTCTATCAGAACTGGGACAAAGCTATCGAATACGCTACCAAGGCATTGGGTGGAAACCCAAGTGGTCTGATGCGTGACATGGACAGCTATGCTCCTTTGGCTGGTGTTGATGACATCCACAACAAATGGATCCGTTCTGGTGAGAACTGCAACCTCATGTTTGTCGATGCCGTTTCTATCAACGGACGTGTCAACCGTGGTTCGTCAAGTTACAAGCGTTTCTGCCACAACAGGGATGTGATCACATCACAGACTATGTGGGCTAAAACTCCTTGGTCTGAATCAGCCAGTAGTGCAGAAAAGAATGCCCTTCAGGAAGCTCGTCTCATGTATGGTAGTAACCAAGCAGTGTATATACCCAGCTTGATCGAGGACTTCGAAATCAAAGATAAGATCAACCAGACTGGTTATGCCCACGTGGTTGACCCCGTCTTCACCGGTGACGAGACTATCTTGACACGTGCAGAGGCTTACATCATGAAGAAAGACTATGACAAGGCTCTTGCCGACATGAATACATGGCTCACCGCTCACAGCGATGTGACTTCACCCAAGTTCTTGACGCTCACAGTTGATAATGTTAATACAGCGCTCAATGCCATCCGCATGACCGAGGTTCCCTCACGTGCAGTGAGCGAAGAGAGCATCAAGAAGCCGCTCAACCCACAGGGCTTCACCGTTGAGGAAGGCACACAGACCAATATGATCTATACAGTGCTCCAGATGCGTCGTATCACCACCATCTATCAAGGTCAGCGTTGGCTCGACATCAAGCGTTGGGGTATTGAGTTCACCCACCATCTTGACGGCGAAGACAATCTCGTCTTCAAGGCAGGTGACCTTCGCGGTGCTATCCAGTTGCCTTACGACGTCATAGAAGCTGGACTTGAGCCTAACCCCAGAGAGACAGCAACCCAGAATTAATTATAACGAACGAAAGGAATAAAGATATGATGAAACATATTACAATGTCGCTCGTTGCACTGCTCATGAGTGTTGCATTCGTGTCGTGTGACAACGACGATCCCAATAGCGAATCGATCTTCAAGACCGAAACGAAGAACGAGACCGAGTTCGACAAGTGGCTCAACACCAACTTCGTGGAGCCATACAACATCAAACTCTACTATCTGTATAACGACAAGCTGACAGACAACTACTACAACGTAGTGCCTGCCACCATCACCAACTCGAAGGCTATGGCCAAGATGATCAAACACGTATGGCTCGACGCTTATGTAGAGGCTTGCGGTGAAGACTTCTTGAAAGCTAATGCTTTCCGTGTGTTCCAGTTTATCGGTTCACCCGAATTCGACAGTCAGGGTTCTATCGTGCTCGGTACTGCTGAAGGTGGTATTCAGGTAACCCTGTTCCGACTCAATGAGCTTGACCTCAACAACATCTATGTGAATCAGGACGAGCCGTTCCGTGCGCATGCCAAACTGCCTCTGGACCTCAACTACTGGTACTTCCACACCATGCACCATGAGTTCTGTCACATCTTGACACAGAAGAAGTACTACAGCACCGACTTCCAGACCATCTCTGCCGGTAAGTATCACTCTACCGACTGGATCAACGTGGATGACGAAGATGCTGTTCAAGAAGGATTCGTTACCGGTTATGCCAGTGGTGAATACAATGAGGACTTTGCTGAGGTTTATGCCAACTACGTCACTTCAAGCGATGAGTCTTGGGCGGCACGTCTCGACAAAGGTATTGAATATACTGTAACAGGTCTCAATGCCAATGGTGAGACTATTCAAGTTGCGTTCTGGGGCGAACCTACTACTGCTGATTTGGTAGGCGCTGGTTTCAGAAAAATTACAGGTGCCAAGATCACTTCAACGCAAGGTGCTGATATCATCAATGCCAAACTTGAAATCGTGCGCAGCTATCTGCAAGACTCTTGGGGTATCGACCTTGAGAAGCTCCGCGCTATCGTGCTCCGCCGTTCGGCAGAGGTTATGAATATGGATTTAACAACTCTTAATTAAGCAATCCGACTATGAAAAAGATCTATAACATTCTGTTCGTCCTTCTCGCTGGTCTGTCGTTCGTGGCATGTTCCAACGAAGTGGATGACGTATTCGATAAGTCGTCTGCCGACAGAATCCAGGAGGCTATCAATGCCGACATGAAACTGCTGGTTGATGCACCTAATGGTTGGCTGATGGAGTATTATGGCGCCAGCAAGTATGGTGGTTACAATATGTTCGTCAAGTTCAATGCTGACAACACCGTAACAGCTGCCAACGAGTTCTTTGAAGAGGGCACTCGTGCTACCTCTCACTTCAAACTTGAGCAGAGTCAGGGTGTACTGCTCTCATTCGACGAGTATAATGAAATCTTCCACATCTTCTCTGATCCTGCCAACATATTGCAGGTAGGTGACAATGGTAAGGGATTTGAAGGTGACTTTGAGTTCCGTGTCATCAAGGCAGAGGCAGACCGCTTCGAACTTCAGGGCAAGAAGCACGGTCAGAAGATTGTGATGACCCGTGTGGCAGAAGACCTCAACTGGGACAACTACTTCAAGGCTGTAGAAGACATGGAAAAGCTGTTGAGCTACAAGACCTATGCCATCGAGTTTGGCGGCGAGGCTCCGCTGACCATCGTAAAAAGCAATCGTACCTTCACCTATCACGATGCTGAAACCGATAAAGATGTGCTTATCCCATACATCGTTACCGATCAGGGCTTGAAATTCAAGAAACCAATTGTGATTGGTACTGACTCTATCACCATGCTGACTCCAGGTGCTGATGAAACTTGGAAGACTGACGGCAAGGGTTGGACCGTGAACTATGTATTGCCTACTCTCGTAGAGCAGCTCACTGATCCTAACACATTCTGGTCGTTCAAGAAGGGCAAGATGAGCAAAAAAGCCGCTGCTGACTTTGCAAAAGCTGAGGAAGCCAGTGCTGCAGAAGGTGAGGACGTTATATTTATCGCATTCGGTGTGAATCCTAATGCCGCTAATCTTGGATGGGGTGTATTCTTCCGCAGTGGTAACTATATAGGAACGCTTCTTCCAACAGTAACTCCGATTGATGGCACTCACCTCTCATTGGCTATGAAGGGTTACGATGGAAATGGTCAGTACTATTATAAAAAAGGTTATAATTACATCACCAATGGTATCCTCCGTGGAACATTCGAATTGAGTACCGACAATCCTAAGAACCCATCATACATCCGCTTGACTCGCACCGATGCTAATGCTCCAGGTGAATGGATGGATGTATTCCCCGGTCTGGATTTCTACGATGCAGGCGAATAAGAGAAATTCTCTTTAAGTCTATAAATGAATAAAGGTGTGACTCCTATATGGGGTCACCCTTTTTTCTTGCCTATATGCCAGATTATCATTACCATTGTCTCGCACTATCAAACATGATACTCAAACGCTGAAAGATGACACGCGAACAATGTCTGGAACTCAACATGATGGCAGAAACGATTTGCCGATAAATCATGATATGAGCGAAGTGTGGTACTTCACGATTTGCTGCACAACAGGGTGATGACGAAACCAACAATGAAGATGACACACGTGCCGAGCACGATAGAGAGATAGGGGTGGAGATGTGGTCCAGGCAGATTGAGTGGTCCAGCCAACGATATCCAACCGATGACGAGGATGCCCGAAAGACAACCGATGAAGGCGGCACGACGACCGATGTGTCGCGTGCAAGCCAAGAAAAACAATCCTAACATGCCACCAGAGAAAATGCTACTCAACGTCCACCAAGCATCGATGATACTCTCTACCTGCAACATGGCAAGCGCTACCAGGGCACCCAAGACGCCCACGACAACTGAAGCGATGCGCAATACAACGAGTTCGGGACCCGACGCAGTGCTGGTGTTGCCCTTGCGACGGCGCCAATGGGGCAATAAGGGACGGAAATAGTCGGTCAGAATGATGGTGGCTGCCGACGTGACACTGGTCGATACGGTGCTCATGCCCGCAGCAAAGATACTGGCAATGAGCAGCCCGCGCAGTCCCAAGGGCAAACTATCCACTATGAAATAAGGGAATACATAGTCGGGTTTGGCAGCAATATCGTCGGGCAGATAACCTGTGCCCGACTCGTAGAAAGCATAGAGCGATGTGCCGATCATGAAAAATAGTGCAGAGACCGGTATGAAGAGATAGCCACCGAATAGGGCAGAGAAGCGTGCATCGCTGTCGCTCTTGGCAGCATGATAACGCTGCACGTAGTTTTGATCGATGCCATAATTCTGCAGATTGGTGAAGATGCCATAGATGAGACATACCCAGAAGGTGCTCTCGGTGAGACTCGCACCGAACGATCCCAACGACAGTTTGTTGCCTTCGGGCGAATGGGTGGCAATGTCGATAATCTGCATAGGACCCTCAGGCAACGAGAATATCAGTATCAGCAAACACAATAGTGCACCACCGATGAGAATGAAGCCCTGTATGGCATCTGCCCATATCACCGCACGCAAACCGCCCAGCATCGAATAGATGACGATGGCAACGGTGGTGGCGATGATGACCACATGGAGATTCCACCCCATCAGAATATACATGGGTACTGCCAACAGATAGAGGATGCTGCCCATACGGGCTATTTGTGTGAACAGATAGCATGCCGAAGCATAGAGGCGAGCCCATGGACCAAACTTCTCTTCAAGGAAACTGTAGGCAGATACCGAACCGCTCTTGCGGTAGAAAGGTACGAAATAGCGAGCTGCAATCCAACTGGCTATCGGTATGGATAACGAGAAAACGAAAGCGTTCCAGTTGCTGGCATAGGCTTTACCGGGATAGCCGATATAGCTGATGCTCGATACATAGGTGGCAAAGATAGACATGCCCACTACCCATCCGGGCAGCGATTTGCCGGCAGAAGTAAATTCATCGGCAGAACTTCCTCGACGGAAAAAGGTACAGCCGAAGACCACGATGCCGATGGTGAATAGCAGAAATACGATGAAGTCGATAATATGCATAGGGTATAGTTAGTGTTGTAGAATCTGTTGTGAACGATGGTGACTGCCGCCTTCCAACTGTTCGCTACCTCCGTAGGGCAGTTGCAGCGTGGCATGGTCACCCTGCGGAATCATGATGTCGATATAGAAAGTGTGTCCCTCAATTCGCCAATCTACGCTTACGGTGCCGTGTGCCGATGCCGTAGAACCTTTACACCAGTGGATGTCGCCCACGGGGTGAGGCGCTATCAGCAGGTCGTTGCCCCGTCGCTGTATGCCCAATAGGTCGGGTATGAGGAAATTTTCAATATGAGCCATCATGAAGTGGTTCATCGATGCACCATGCTTCGGATTCCACTGTTCGGTGAGTGTTGTCATGCCTTGCTTGATCTGATAGCCATAGCCTGGTACCTCGTCGTGGTTGAGCATGCGGTAGAGTAACTCCCGTTGTCCACCGTCGATGAGTGCTTTGAAGAGATAGCGGTTGCCTATATCGCCCGTGGTCAATCGGTCACCATGCTGATGGATATCAGCCACGAGTTGGTCGAATACCGCCTGACGGTCGCCATCGGGAACGAGATTCATACAGAGTGCGATGGCTTGGGCACACTGGCTGCCAGAGGCATAACGATGGGTTTGCGGATTGTAGAATTCGCGGTTGAAAGCCTCTCGGATGCTATCGGCACGTGCTTCTCCCATCAGATGGTTCCACCAGTAATAATGTGCGGTAGATACCAAAGGCATGGGAGTGTTGCGCGCAAAACCAGCACGCCAGGGACCATAGTCATACCAATCGCCAAGTCCCATGCGCAGTATGTAACACGAGTCTTGCGACGCCAGATAATCGACATAGCGCTTCATCGGCTTGTAGTACTGTCGGATGAGACTATCGTCACCATAGTATTGCTGATAGAGAAACGGCAGCGCGATAAGTGCCCCGCCCCATTCTGGCGATTCGAGGAAGGGTTTTGCCCAGTCGCCGGTAAACACGGTATATTCTGGAGCTGTCTCAGGCATAGCCCCATTGGGGTGTTGGGCATCTGCCATGTTCTGCATGGTCTGTTGTATCATCGTTCTGCAGTCGTAGTTGTAGAGCAATGCCTCGCCGTTGAGCCAGTCTTGTTCGAGCCATCCCAGTTTCTCACGGTGCGGGCAATCGGTCCATACCGCCTGCCAGTTGCTGCGTATGGCACGGTCGATGATGCGGTGGGTGGCATTGATGCGTGGGTTGCTACACTCAAAACTGCTGGTGCGTGGTGCTGCATTATAGACAAAGCAAGATCGGATATGGCGTAAAGTCTCGATGTCGCCCTCCACTTGGAGGTATCGGAATCCATAATAGGAGAAGACAGGATGCCATGTCTCTGTGCCCTTTCCACTAAGCGTGTAAGTATAATAATGTGGGCGACCGGTTTGCTTCTGATTGCAGCGCAGGTCGTCGGTGAGTGTTTCTGCCGGTGTAATCTTGATGTGTTGACCACGCTTTCCCTTGACGGTAATCTCAGGAAATCCCGCAAGGTTCTGTCCCATATCGAACACCAATATAGAGTCGCGACGCAAAGTTTGCGCCACTTCATAGTGTTCCATCACTTTGACAGGATATGCCAACTGAGGACGCAGGATTCCTTTGGGTGCCTGTTGCACCACAACAGGATGCCATGTGGTGGAGGAGATGCGTGCATCGTAGTCTTCGCCACCATACAGACTGTTGAAGGTGATGGGCGATAGACTCCACTGCCATGCGGCATCGCTGACAATCGTCTCTTTACTGCCATCGTGATAGGTGATGTGTAGTGCCAGCAGTAGTGTGGGTGGTCCAAACGAAACCTTTAGTTTGTGATAGCGTCCGCCCTGCTCGTTGTAGAATCCGTTGCCCAATAGCACCTGAACGTTATTCATGCCACGTTGCAGACAGGTATCCACTTCATAGGTATTGTAGAACACCGTCTTGTCGTAGTCGCTCCATGCTGGTGAAAACTCAGCATCGCCTACTGTGCGGCGGTTTATGGACAACTTGTAGCATCCCAGTCCGGCAATCTGCACGGTGGCATGGGCAACCCGTTTCTTGAGCTGGAAGTTGCGTGCGATATAGATGCTACGGCGCGACAACGTGTCGGCAGCGTTCCATAGTGCGCGAGTTTGTTTCAATATGCCTCCCGTGTAGTGTCTGCCTTCTGGAATGTTTGCCTGCTGTCGGGTGATGGCACCAATCCATTGTGCCTCGCCGAAGCAAGTTGGCGACTGGGCAGCCATTCGAAGGGTGATGGCGAACAGTAGGAAGAGTATGTCGCGCTTAGTCATAATGCGTTGTTGATGGTGAGTTTGCCGATGGTGTCACGTTGTCCTGCCAACTGTCCGTCGATATAGACGCGCAGTCCTTTGCCTAAGTGGTAGCGAGATCCGTCATGGTCCCAAACGATGGTGATCCAGCGACCGTGATAGGCTACGTTGTCGAGACAGAAGTAGTTCCATTTTCCTTCAGGCAACAAGGGGCGCACCTCTAATGTTCCGTCGGTGCGTGGACGCAGACCGCAGATTCCCGTGATGACCAAGTCGCAGAAGGTGGAATGGTTGTAATAGCGGCTGCGCTCTTGATCGCCTTTAAGCCAGTAACCCGTAGTCTCGTCGAGATATTCGCCGATGTAAGGGCGTCCGCGCATGTGTTGACTTTCTACATATTTCTCCATTTCACGGAAGTAGAGCGAGTCGCCCACTACAGGGTCGGTATAGTCGTTGATATAGTTTGCCATGGCTGTAAGCGTCTGACTGGTGGCAAAGGGCCACACGGCACCGTCCCATTCACATTTGCCCACACCGTGAGTACGGAACAAAGGATGGCGGCGCTCGGCAGTAGTCAGTCCGTAGGGAGCAGAGAATCCCTTGGTGTCAGCAGCCTGCAGCCATGCCACACCATAGCGATTGTCATCTTTCGCCATGTGTGTGTACCAAGGCAGGAAGCCGATAGCCTCCCGAACACATGCCGAAGAATCGACGCGGTGGGTTTCAAAAAACTGTTGGTCGGTGTTCCACAGCAGGGTATGTGCAGCCTCTTGTAGTGAATCGGCTTTGGCATAATAGCGCTCGGCTTTGGCTGGGTCACCGCTGAGTGCTGCAATATTGCCGATGGCTTGGGCATTGCCAAACATATAGGCATTGATGCTGGGACGCAGATATTTCTTCCTACGTCCGCCGCTGATGGTCTCTTCCATGGCATCCTGCACGTCAGCCTGCCAGTAGAGTTGCTGTCCTTTGACCTTTCGGGTGTGGGTAGATTCCCAATGGTTGTATTCCCATTCGAGTGACGGCAACATGTTGCATATCCAGTCTTTGCGTCCATCTACGGCATAGCGTTGCCATAGGGCATGTGGCATCCACGAGGAATAGTTGGCAATCTTCTTCATCGGTTCGCCATTGTTGCCTTTGTACCAGGTGTTCATGATTTGGTCGAGGTAGTCGGTTTGGCGCAACCAACGACTCTCCATGATATGATGACCTACGCCAGAGGCAATCAGATTGTACTGATCGGCATAGGATCGAGGCACAAGAAACTCGGTCATCGCATAGCCCACGGGAGTGAGTCGGATGTGCTTGCGGAGTGTCCACCAACGGTAATACCACATCTCTTCGAATTGTTTCTGCGGACAGTCGAACAGCGGTACGTTATCGGTCATCCACTGCCATGCCTTGCTGTTGGGTATTGCCTGAATGATATTTTCATCCTCCATGCTGTTGAAATCATCCACATAGTGCTTGTAGTCGGCATAGCGTAATGCCACGGCATGGGCATCAGCATCGTCGGATGAAGTCTGGAAATGGCTGATGCGATAGGTGGCAAGCGGTTCATCGTCGCCTGCATGGTCGAGTGTGCCATACCAGTCTGCATCGGTGTCGATATCAGGGAAGGTGCGGCGTGCACCGGTGCGGAAGAGAATACGCTCGATATGTGCTACGGGTGAAAAGAACATGCGCTGTCCTGCCTTCTTGCCGTTGACATAAACCTGTATCATCCGGTTGTCGGTAGAGAGTACGGCTTCGATATGATAGGTCTTACCAGCTTCGTATTTTCCCAAATTGCCGTAGCGTGCACCACCTTTACAGCGCATCTCTCCTTGTGGTGTCAGTTCGATACGCGAGCAGGCGGTACCCTGTTCGTCGAGAAATTCTATCTGTAGGAGACCATGGTCGTTTTGCAGTGCCTCGATGTCGAAAGCCACACGCAGACTCTTCGATGCAGGAATCTTACGTTCTATGCAGGCATAGTCGAAGGGATTGCTGTCTGCCATGGTGAGCCATCCGTTGACCAACGAAACCTCGGCACGCTTAGGCGAATAGATGTTCCACTGGCGGAGTTGGGCGAGTTGTCCCACGTTGAATTCCCCATCGTGGGCGTGCGCTGATGCTTTGGTCTGTACAGGCACGGGGATGTGGCTCACCCAGATATCCTCCTTATTCATAGAGTAGGTCAGCCAGAGGTCACCATCTTTGGGCACTCCGTTGCCTTCGAGAATTCCTCTGACATACTGTGGACCATAGCTCTTATAGTTGCCACCGTAGCGCATGGGCGGCACTTCGCCCACCACGAGATTGAGCGTAGTATATTCCAGTCCGTCGTTGGAGAGGGAAATGCCCAACGGCCAACGGTATTCCGATGGGTTGTAGATGGTGGCATAGGACCCGTCGGAAAGGCGTTGTCCCCATATCTTAGCATTGCTGTTGACAAAACCGCGAGCACGTGCCACGGGTTGTGACCACGTCAGACCGCCATCGTCGCTGATACTGGTCAGCGCATGTTTCCATAAAGCCGCTAAGCGTCCGTCGGGCAAAGTGTAGTCGCAGTATGCCTTGTAACCTTTGTTGAGTGGGATGAGCGGATCGTTGCGGTCAGCCTCTTCCACCCATTGCATGCGGTATCGTGGATTGTCGAGAATCTCTCGGCACACCTTACGTAAGTTTTTGTCGGCTTGGGTGTAATAAGGAAACGGCAGGGCACCTTTCTTGTTTGCCAATGGTTTGCAACCATGGTTGAGATAGATGAAACAGATGGGACCCAACGAACCATCGGCTTTGACTTCGCGAATGACACGGCCGATGCCGTTGCCATCGTTAGGATCGTCTTTGCGGTCGAAAGCCACACCGTAGTTACCTAAGGCATAGAGGCGACGGTCTTTGCTGACATACCAACCTACACGTTGATGCATGATGGCTACCAGATTGTGGGCACGTTCAGAGCGTCCTGGTTTCTGGAATCCTTCGGGAACCTGTATTTCAGGAAAGAGAATCTCAGGTTCGCTCCATGTATAACCATCGGCAGACGTCTGATACATGGTGCGTGAAGGTGGTATGTGTTCGTCGCTCGGATCGCAAAGGAAGTTGAGATGGAACCGATTGTTCCAATATGCCAGCATGGGTTGGTGGTTGTAGGTCCAACCATCATTGTTGGCTTTAGCAGGATATTCGCGGTTGGCTTGCATCACTTGGATGTTGTGTACACCAACTACGGGCGACAAACCGCCATCGTGGCGGTAGGGGGTGCTCAGGGTGCTGCCGGTGTAGTGGATGGCATCTGAAGCGTTGAGCAAGTTGCGCACAATGGCTTCGGAAGCACGGAAAATGGTGCCGTGCTTATGGAGAACAGGCACGCTGACCTTGTTGGAAACATCTTCAAAGGTTTTGAAATCGGTGGTGAAATGTGCACCGAAATCCTTCAACCGATAGCGATCATAGTAGATCAGCCATCCACCATCGACCTTAGCGGTAGTAGGACCTTCCATCAGTTTGCCGGTGAAAGGTTCGGATGCCTTCGACCATGGACCGTAAGGTGACTTGGCATAAGCCACCTTGATATCGCGTTCAGGACGTGTATTGTCTTTGAGCACCATCACATAATCGCGCTTGCCCCGTTTGACGAGGGTGGCATCAATACAACTGAAGCCAGGGTCTATCATCAAGCGAGCAGGGGTGAAGGTGCGGAAATCCTTGGTGGTGGTATAGTAAAGACGATGGTTGTTGTTCTCATCCTCTATTCCTCGTGGAAATTTGCCCGGCACACACGATGCCCATACGATGACAGCCTGTTGGCGGTCGTCGTCCCAGAAGAGTTCGGGAGCCCATACGTTGACGGTGGTGGTGTCGGTCATGACCTCGATGAAACGTTGCTTGCTCCAGTGCTTTAAGTCTTTCGAACAAGCATAGCCGAAGCCTCTGTCACCCTTCCAACTTGATGTCCATACGAGATGGAACATGCCATCAGGAGTGCGGATGATTGATGGATCGCGCATGACACGTTGTTTACCTACCTCAGGTTTAAGCCAGATGCCAGGGATAGAATCCCAATGCCATCCATCGCGACTGTAGATGAAGCGCAGTCCGTCGGTGGCTGGTTCGTGGAAAGAGGTGGAAACATAGAGGTCGTGTTGTGCCTCTACTGCCATGGTAGAGAGGCAGCACAAGGAGATTAGAGCGAGTAGTGTCCGTTTCATGATTTGTTTATACTTTACTGAACTATCGCATGTGGGGAAGTTAAGGGAAGTTAGGGAAGTTAGAGAGAA
>SAMEA3663092__coassemble_278_pt1 | contig 17339 bp, 10 predicted proteins | sample SAMEA3663092__metabat2_low_PE_029 | metagenome-assembled genome bin SAMEA3663092 (sample SAMEA3663092) | pig gut metagenome | biome: pig gut; feature: pig-associated habitat; material: faeces | place: France | collected 2012 | reverse complement strand
TTCTTGGGATTTGAGCAGACATTTAAGAATGCACTGACCACATTGCCTATGGGCGGTGGTAAGGGAGGTTCTGACTTCTCTATCCGTGGTCGCAGTGACAACGAAGTGATGCGTTTCTGCCAAGCATTCATGACCGAACTGTATCGTCATATTGGTCCAGATGAGGACGTTCCCGCTGGTGATATCGGTGTAGGCGCTCGTGAAATTGGTTTCCTGTATGGTCAGTATAAGAAGTTGACCCATCAATTCCAGGGTGTTCTTACCGGTAAGGGCATCGAGTGGGGCGGTTCAAAGATTCGTCCAGAAGCAACAGGCTTTGGTGCATTATACTTCGTCAATCAGATGATGCAGACCCATGGTCTCGACATCAAGGGCAAGACAGTTGCTATTTCAGGCTTCGGCAACGTAGCATGGGGTGCCGCCAAGAAGGCTACCGAACTTGGTGCCAAGGTAATCACTATCAGTGGACCTGACGGCTATATCTACGATCCTGCCGGTTTGGATGCAGAGAAGATTGCTTATATGCTTGAGCTTCGTGCTTCAGGTAACGATATTTGCTCACCTTATGCCGAAGAGTTTGCAGGTTCTGAATTCTACGCAGACAAGAAGCCTTGGGAGCGCGAGGCTGACATTTATCTGCCTTGTGCTACTCAGAACGAGCTCAATGGAGCCGATGCCGACCAGATTTTGGCCCACAAGCCACTCTGCGTAGCTGAGGTATCTAACATGGGTTGCACAGCAGAAGCAGCAGAAAAGTTCATTGCTGCCCATCAGCTCTTTGCTCCTGGTAAGGCTGTCAATGCAGGTGGTGTTGCCACTTCTGGTCTTGAAATGACCCAGAACTCTATGCGTTTGGGTTGGAGCGAGGCAGAAGTTGATGAGAAACTCCACTACATCATGTCTAATATCCATGAGCAGTGCGTGAAGTATGGCAAGCAGGCTGATGGCTATATCGACTATGTGAAGGGTGCAAACGTAGCAGGTTTCATGAAGGTAGCCAATGCTATGATGGCTCAGGGTATTGTTTAAAAAACTCTCTTTACTAAGCACTCCGATTACAAGTAATCGGAACATATCCTTGGGAGGGAAGTCGCAAGACTTTCCTCCTTTCTGTTTTTTCTTGCGTCAAAGCAGCTTTGCAAATCAGCTTTATTGCTTTGCTGAGTGATATTATGACGCGTCCTTCCATGATATGCACAGCAGTTCATTGTGCAAATGCGACATGCGAGCGTGATGTACGGCTGTTGCTTTGGTGTCTGATGTTGTTGATGAAGGGAAATAAATCAGCCTCTGCTCAGAACTTACGCTCTGTGGCAGAGGCCGACTATATGGGTATTATGTGTTAGCGATTGCTTATTTTGCAGTGATGGTAACAACCTGTCCGGGTTGTGTCATGATGTCGTATTCATAGACCGAAGGAATGTTTGCATCTACACCCTCGTCTATGCGTTTAGCCACAATGGGCTTTGCAATGACCGCAGGGGCATAGAGCATGTTTGGACATTGTCCCTTTGCTTTGCGTAGCTTCTTGCCTTTCAACGGCACAGCCGAACGCAGACGGAGCATTCCGCCGATAGTAGAATGGATGGTAGCCTGTGTCAACTGATGGTTGTTCCATGTCATATCCACTTCAAATCCGCCTCGTGCACAAAGTCCGTTGATGCTTCCTTTCGTCCAATCATCGGGTAGGGCAGGCAAGAGATGCACCGCACCATCATGGCTCTGAATAAGCATTTCTGCCACACCAGCCGTTACACCGAAGTTTCCGTCAATTTGGAACGGCGGATGTGCATCGAAGAGGTTAGGGTAGGTGCGACCTTCTGGATACTGTGCCGCCAGTTTATCAGAAGGCAAAAGGTGCAACATGTTGCGTATAATACGAAATGCATGATTGCCATCGAGCATACGTGCCCAGAAGTTAACTTTCCATCCCAGGCTCCATCCTGTAGCCATATCGCCACGCTGATGCAGTGTGTTAGCAGCCGCACGGAACAGTTCTGGATGAGAGAAAGGCGATATCTGGTTTGAGGGATAAAGTCCGTAGAGGTGCGAGATATGTCTGTGCTCGTTGTGAGGGTCGTCAGCATCGATGAGCCATTCCTGTAGTTGTGCATATCGTCCGACGTGCATTGGAGGTAGCAAGTCCCTCATTTTCTTCATTTCCTGACGTAGCGGCTCGTCTATTGCGAGCACTTCAGAGGCCTGAATCGCATTCGACAGTGCATCGAAAGCAATCTGATTGTCCATGGTGCAACCAGCCGTTACCGCCGTATGCTTGCCTGTTGGTCCCTGTTCCGGGCTTACTGACGGCACTGCAACACGCCATGTTGTTCCCGGCATGGGTTGCAGATAGTCGAGATAGAACTCCGCTGCGCCCTTAATCACTGGATACCATTGCTTCAAAAAGTCCTTGTTGCCCGTGTAGAGATAGTGTTGCCAGAGATGTGTGGTGAGCCATGCCCCACCGTTGGGAAACATTCCCCATTGTGCTCCGTCTATTGGTCCTGCTATGCGCCAAATATCCGTATTGTGGTGAGCCATCCATCCTCGACATCCATACATCTGTTTTGCCGTTGTCGTGCCCGTGACGCTGAGGTCTTTGATCAGTGAGAACAGTGGTTCCACGGTGCTGCGTAGATTGGTCACCTCCGCCGGCCAGTAGTTCATTTCCGTATTGATATTGATGGTATATTTCGAGTCCCACGGTGCATGGGTATTATCGTTCCATACGCCCTGAAGGTTAGCAGCCTGTCCTCCCTCCTGCGATGATGCGATCAGGAGGTATCTGCCATAGTGGAACATGAGAGCCACCATTGCCATATCCTTGCTTTCTGCAAAGTGAAGCAGTCGTTGATCTGTGGGCAGCAAAGCGTTGCTGTCAGCATCGAGTGTGAGCTCCACGTTGCCAAACTGCCTTTTCCATTCCTTTTCGTGTTGTTCCAAGAGTTGGTTATAGGTGAGTGCTTCTGCAGCATTGAGCCATTCGTTATTGCGCTTTGCAGCGTTTCCCGATACATCGTGATAGTTGACGAAATTGGTAGCCGCGCTCAACAGCATGGTTACCTCCGATGCTTTTTCCACGTGTAAAGCATTCGCAGTGTTGCAACTGTCGTTCAAACATTTCTCCACGACCTTTCCATCGGTTCGAATCTCAGCCACACATTCAGCGGTGAGCGCTGCGTCAATGCCTTCCTGCTTGCATCCTTTCACGCTCATTGTAATCTGTTTGCCGTCAGCCTTTGTTGTATAGTCAAACGGTGCATCGAGTGTGGCTGTCATGTTGATAGCTCCTTTCCGATCCGCCGTCAGTCTTACCACGAGCACTTTGCTTGTCATTGAGGCAAACACGGTGCGTGTATAGTTCACGCCGTCAATCTTGAAATGTGTTTCCGCCACCGCACGGTCCAGTTGCAGATTGCGCTGATAGTCGGTAGCCTTACCGTTTCCGTCCATTTTCATCCGCAGATGTCCCATCGGCAGAAATCTCATACCGTGTGGTCCAACGATGAAGTCTTGGTTGATGAGCTTTGCAGCCTCCTCCTCTTTGCCGTTGAAAATGAGGTTGCGCACCTCCGCCAAGCGCCCCAGCGACCTAGTGCTGTTGTTTTGGTGAGGTCCGCCGCTCCAGAACGTCTCTTCGTTGAGTTGTATGGTCTCGTCGGTTGTACCTCCATAGACCATAGCGCCCAAGTGTGAATTGCCCACTGGCAATGCTTCAAGCCATTGCGTAGCCGGCCGATCGTACCATAGTTGCATAAGTTCACGGCGGTCGTCGCGTGCTGAAACAGCCACCGCCACGACCGCCATGATAATCAGTGATAATGTTTTCTTCATATTTTTTTAATTTGTAGTATTTCGCATTGTTTCCACCTCATCGCCTTCTGCGAGTGGTGATGGTGAGCGTCTTTCCGCCCTCTTTCACCTCTTGGTTGCCTATTGCTGCGCCCACTCGGATAGTCGCTGTACCGTTTTTCAGTTTTCTATCCGCCAGTATCGTCGCCGTATAGCGTATTCCGGCATTGGGCGAAATGCGCTCCACGTGGAGGTTTGGCGATATGTGGATGTGCTTATTGTTGCTCTCGTCGATGACGAATGGTTGCACGTCATATACCGTTTCGTTGCTACAGTTCATGATTTCAAACTGTATGGTGCACTCATCTCCGGCACATACCACCTCATCCATTCCCGCATAGCTGATGCGTATTTTTCGTATGTCGAGTGTCGGCTCCGCTTTCGGTTGGTAGCTGTCCGTCTGCTGCATCTCCTTTGGTCCCTGTCCATCAAAGTCGATCACATCGTTGTTGCCTGTTGTATCCACGCTGTATGCGCTGTCGTCGTTAGGTTGCATGGGCTCACACCGTGGGTCGTAAACATCGGCATCGGCCTGTTGCTGCCGTCTGTTCTCCATTTCCTCCTTGTCGTCAGCCGCCTGTCCGACGGCAGCACCGATAGCAGCTCCGCCCGCCATGCCTATCACGGTTCCGATGTCGCTGCCTCTCGGTCCTCCGATAATGCCACCGATGGCAGAACCGAGGATCGTTCCAAACTGTGCTCCCACATAGGTTCCTACCGCAGCGTTGTTAGAGCAACTGCTCATCATGATAGTTGCTACTATGATTGCGAAAACTGTCTTTTTCATACTGTTACGTGTTATGATCTATTGTTTTTCGCGGACAAAGTTAACAAATTTCTGTCAGATAGCAAGAAAAAATCCCCATCATTGCATAGGGGAATCCCTAATTCTGTAGCAATGATGGGGTCAGCTGTTACCCTGATGTATTATTTCATGAGGTGCTTAGCAGCGAGCACCAAGAACATATAGTCAGACGATCCGCCTCCCAACACATATTCTGTTTGCTGCCAGAGGTATGGAAATTCCAGCAGTTCGGGGAAGTCTGGGCGTATGATGGCTGTGCCCGAAACCACGCCACCCGGCACGTACGACCAGTCAGCGCGTGTAGTTCCGTAGGCCACGGTAGCCGACTTTGCACCCACACCCGATGCAAACGATGCCGTGTTGGAGCCCGGATGACATCCCAATATAAAGTCGAGTGCACTGTAAACCGGCTGTGGTTCGAACAGTTCGGGATAGTATTTTGTGAGATAGTAGTATTTCACACCGAAACTCTGAATACCCCATCCAGCTCCCCAGATGCTTGGTTCGTAGGGCACACCGTATGGAGTTTTCGCTGCTTCGTTCTTCATTTGTTCCACACAGGCAGGTAGTGCTTTGCGGAATGTTGCAGCAAAGCGACGTTCCTGCTTGTCGCCTTGTTGTTCCCACTGTCGTGCGAGTCGTGCCAGAATCGGTGCGTTTCTACCGATGTTCTTGATCACTGCCGCCTGATTTCGCAGGATGTAGTTGCGATAAACAGCATCACCAGTGGTCAGATAGAGTTCCACGGCAGCGTGCAGTTTAGCCCCAGCCACTGGTTCTTCGCGTGCAAAGAGTGCGCGTGCCATTTCCAGACACTGTGCCGCCAAGGTATCGTTATGCAGTTTCAGCACTCGTGTGGCACCCGCCAGATGTGCAGCTGTGGTCAGGTCGCGCATTGGATTGTCCTCGGTATATACCCATCTGTCGTCGTCGTTGCCTTTGATACCATCGGTCATGGCGGCAGCATCGCCCAGCATGGCATACTGTCTGAGGTCGTGACTGATGATGCCACGGTAGGGGCGGCCCAGTGCGCGATATGCTGCACATACCGACAATGCGCCGTGTTCTATCTGTTGCAGGATGTCGTTCTTACCGTCAGCTTGGTGAATCTCCGTCAGATGCTGCTGTTGATCGATGGTCGTCACATCTATTTCAGGCTTAAACTGCTCGTATATCATCGCCAGATTGTAGGCTTCGCCAATCTGCGACTCGATGCGAAGGTCCAGGTCGCCAGCATCGTGCCATCCGCCCACAGCCAGTCCATCCACCTCTTCTTCCTCAGCAAAAGGAGACAGTCCCGGTTTCTGATCATAGCCATCTATACCGTTTTCGTTGCGTGCCATGCGTGCATCGTCCATGTGACATCTGTCGTGCCAAACGCGATATTTCTCGTTGACCCTCATGTGACACATCTGATTAGGCAGGAAATATTCTATCACCGGTTGCCATACACCACGGTCAAACACGGTATCGTCGATTCTAAATACCGACGACTGCACATTGCGATAGCGTATCTTGTAGAGTCCCGGAGTGACAATGTCAGAGAAATCGAGACGTGCATACTGGTAGCGCAGAAAATTTCCCCACTTGTTGAGTGGCATGGTGCGTACCACTTTCTCGCCTTCCGCGCCAATGTATACGAGTTCGGCAGCGCCCTCTGCACCGTCTCGGCTGTCCATTTCCACTACCGCCACCTTCTGTTGGTGAGTGAGATATCCCACCTGTGAGGTTTGTATCACGGGTTGGTAGCGCCATCCTTTCACCACAGTAGGTGTGATAATCCATTTGATAGCCCCTTTGGTTTTGCCCGCAGGAATCTCCGATCGTAACACAAACCAACCGTTGTTATGGTTCATGCGACCGTCGTAGAGCTTCAAATCTGCTGTCATGCTCTCTATCGTCACCTTATTGTAGTTGTCGTCAGGACGCGACACAAAGCGCCTGCCGACGCAGTATGGCTCGGCAATGATGTCGTCGGCAATGATAGGATTGTAGCCCTTATCGGTGCGCGTCAGGCGCTTGAAGTCAATGATCGATTTGCCTTTTTGGTGGAAATCGCCCGTGCGCAGATAGTTGGGTGTGGTTGTAGCGAGCGGAGAGTTCGGTTGCCGTGGGAAAATGCCCGATTGACTGTCCATCAGCCAAGGCTTTCCGAAGAGCGCCCCTGGATAGAATTCAAGGTTGAATCCCACTTTGCCCAACCATTCCTCTGGTATCGGACGATCTAAATCCACGGTTACTTCCACGTGGTTCCCCACAGCCTCAGTTGTTACCGTGTAGCGCAATTGCAGGTCGGGATATATCATCGGGTTGAAGCCCGTGAGGTGTCTTGACGAGTCTGGATAAGCCAGTTCAGCCACGATGGTGTTGCCTTTCGCCTCGCGTCGCAGTTGTTTCGGCACCGGTTGCCATTGTCCTGGAGTAGCTTCCATACGTATATCGCCGTTTGTTGCCACTCTGTTTCCGTTCATCAGGATAGACACTCCGCCTTGATGTCCCTCTGGATAGAAGTCGTAGAATGCCATTACATCGACTCCTTCACACTGGAAGTATCCACCTTCAGTCAGTTTAAAATCTTGTGCTTGAATACCAATGGCATATGCCAATGCGACAATCGTCGGTACGAAACTTCCGACATTAGTTTTGAATAGATGCTTAAAATTCTTCATAGTGAGTAGGTTGTTCTATTGTGCTTGAAAGTAGTAGTATTGGACATGATCTGCGCTATTGCGCACCATCTTTAGTTATTTCGTTGCAAAGATACGCTTTTTCTATCAACTCCACAAGTATTTGAGGTTAAGTTACCATTCATTTGAAACATGATAAAAAAGGTTTGAAACAATAGTGCATGTCTCATGCTTTATTTCTTCACACTGTCCTTATGTCATTCATGTATGTTGTATGGTAGAGTGGTTGACGTTGCATACTTTGCCCTGCAATGCCATCTTTCTGTCTTGTCGATATTCTCTTTTTCAGCAAATCAAATTGATTTGCAGACCAAATCAAATTGATTTGCTAACCAAAATAAATTGATTTGCTGACCAAAGTAAATTGATTTGCTGAGTAAACTCATTGAAATTGCAGCGTAAATTGATATTTGCAGCTCACAAATGCTTGATACATAGACAGCTTTCGGATTATGGCAAATCATCGTGAAAAGCATCCTTTTCACAGCGGCGCAATAGTACTTCGCTTGACGCACATCGTGATGTGGCGTAAAACCAAACATGCCCACCTTTGGTGAAAGGTGGGCATGAGTGTAGAGTATGCAGTGGAATTAAAATTCCAGAATCATCGTCTGACGTGGGCGGAGCTTCACATTCTTGTTGAGCGATACATGTCTGCCAGTGGTCACATCGGTGGCTTTGACCGTCTCGCCTATGATTTCAGCATAGCGCTTAACGTCGAGCTCGGCAGCTTCGCGCTTACCGTTGATCACGGTCATCACGCTCTTGCCCTTATACTGACGGGCTACGACATAGACACCCTTGTAGGTGATGAACTGAGTCTGACTGCCTTTGGTAATCACTTCGTTGCCCTTGCGCCAGTGGAGCAAGTTGCTAATCCAGCGGAACATATCGTTTTCCGCCTTTGTTCTACCTTCGGCAGTAAACGCGTTGTGCTTGTCTGAAGCCCATCCGCCAGGAAAATCCTGACGCACATAACCATCGGTAACAGTCTTCGTGCCGTTCATCATCACCTCGGTACCATAGTAAAGTTGCGGTATGCGATTGATGGTAAGCAGCAGCGCCAATGCCTGTTTCAGTGCAACGGAATCTTTTCCCTCGCCCAAGAAACGGTCGGTATCGTGGTTTTCCACAAAAGCCATCACGCTTTTTGGATTTGGATAGAGGTAGTCGTAACACAACACATTATAGATGCGGTTCATGCCGTTCCACCATTCGTCGGTATCTTCGTTCTTCGCCTGATTGATGCGATCGAAGAAAGCAAAGTCCATCACAGTAGGCAGATAACTGTTCTTCTCAGACAACTTGCTATTTTTCTGCCATGCAGCTGTATAGGCAGGCTCGGTAACCCATGTTTCACCCACGGTGTTGAAATTAGGATATTCCTCGCCAAGCACTTTCATCCAGTGTGCCATAGCATCACGGTCAGCATAAGGATAGGTATCCATACGTATGCCATCAATGCCTACGGTCTCTATCCACCACTCGCTGTTTTGGATGAGATAACGTATCACATGGGTGTTGCGCTGGTTGAGGTCGGGCATAGAAGGCACGAACCATCCATCCACAGTCTCGTGCAGATCCACCTTGCTGGCGTATGGGTCGATCACTGGCGTCAGTTTATAACTGGTCTGGAGATACTTGTCGTTCACCTTAGCCACACCATCTATGGTGCCTATGTTCTTCTGATGCTCCGCAGTTTGATTTTCTGGAGAAAGCCATTCCGATGTGTTGAACCAGTCTTTCGATGGCATGTCAGCCACCCAAGGATGGAAATATCCGCAGTGGTTGAATATCATGTCCATCACAATCTTCAGTCCTTTGCTGTGGGCTTCATCTGCCAAACGACGGTAGTCAGCGTTGGTGCCGAAGCGTGGATCTACGCGATAGTAGTCCGTAGTGGCATAGCCATGATAGCTACTGCTCTTTCCGTCGCTGGGACTGTCATTTTCCAAAACCGGTGTAAACCACAGTGCTGTGACACCCAGTTCGGTGAAATAGTCGAGGTGTTGACGGATGCCTTCCAAGTCACCACCGTGGCGCAGACTGGGTGCCTGACGGTCGATGGTCTTATCGCGCATGGTCTTGTAGGCATTGTTGTTGGGGTTCCCATTTGCAAAACGGTCGGGCATCAGCATGTACAGTACGTCGGCATTGGTGAATCCCATGCGGCGTTCGCCCGCCATTTCGCGGTTTTTCAACAGATATTTCACCTTCTTCTGCTGTTTGCCCACCTTGAAGTTGAGAGTCATCTCTCCTGCCTGTGCATCTTTCAGATTGAGATAAACCAGCAAGTAGTTGGGCGAGTCGAGTCGTATCAACGAGTCGATAGCCACACCGGGATAGTCGGTAGTGACGTTAGCCTCGCGGATATTGGGTCCATAGACCATCAGTTGCAGTGTTGCATCCTTCATGCCCACATACCAATCGGTGGGGTCTATGCGGTCTATCTTTACCGCAGCCGAAGCGGAAATCATGCTCATAAGCATCAAAAAGGATAAGAAAATTTGTTTTATTTCGATTGTCTCTTAGTTAAATTAGGTGTAGTTATTGACGGTAGAGAATCAGTGCCGACTGACCATCGACGGTAGTTCTACCACCGCTGACGGGCATGCCGATGCCTGCTTCACTAATCACTCCATTGCAGCAAGCCACGCGGTATTCACCTTCGGGAATATCGACAGTCTTGGTGTCGCGGTTGCCGTTTAGCACCACGATGATGTCTTTCCAGGTGTCAATGCCTTCCAGATCTTTCAACTGGAATGCAATGAGACAGTCCGAGGTGGTTAGGAATTGCAGATGGCGCACCACCCTTTCAGCCTTAGCGAAGGCGGAAAGCAGGATGATTCTTACGCAGTTGTATTAGGTTGCGATAGTATTCAAACACCTGAGGATACTGCTTCAGGTTGTCCCAGTTGAACTCATTGATGCTGTCGGGCGATGAGAAACTGTTGTGAACACCCTTCTTGTCGTGCAACATCTCCTCGCCAGCCAACATAAACGGAACGCCCTGAGAGGTGAAAACTGCCGTTTGTGCCAACAAATCGAGACGTATCAATTCCGCCGTGCGGTCGTCTTTTGACTTTGACGTATCGGTGAGGCTGGGCACACTTGCCTTCAGTCTATCCACCAGACACATATCGTCGTGACAGCTCACATAGCTGATTTGCTGCGTTGGATGGGCAGCCCAAGGCTTCTTGTCGTAGTTCACACGGGTCATATCCACCTGCGGGTGGGCTATACTGCCCACGATTCCGAACTTGATACTCTCTTCCTCGCCAGCGATACCTGCAAGGAATGCCCCCTTTGTATCATCAGAGAAAGGACCGCGAAGTCCGTCGCGCATATCGTCGCTGAAGGCTCCGATACCGTTCATCAGTGCAGATAGAATATATTTTCCATTCATATTGATTGCTTCAATAGGGGATTATTTAGCCATCAGCGAAATAGCAAAACCACCGCCACGTGCCTCTTTGATCTTCAGCACATCGCCACGTTTCACAGTCTTGTGGATAATCTGATAGGCTTTGGGATTACGCTCATAGTCTGCGTCTTTACCATCCTGATAGATGGCGCAATCGTACTTACGACCCTTATCGAGGAAGTCCAGACGTACTACGGCGGTGCGTGCTTCGGCATCGGTCTTACCGCCAACAAACCAGTTGTCGGTGCCTTTGGCCTTGCGGGCTACGGTAATATACTTGGAAGGCTCTGCCTCAAGATACTTAGAGTCGTCCCAGTCGCAAGCTACGTCGCGGATAAACTGGAAGGCATCATCGTATTTCTCGTAGTGTTCGGGCAGGTCGGCTGCCATTTGCAATGGACTGTACATCACGAGATAGAGTGATAGCTGACCGCAAAGGGTGGTGTGTACGAAACTTGTGTTACTGCTCCATTCAGAGAGTTTGGTTTCGAAAATACCGGGAGTGTAGTCCATCGGACCGCCTTGCAAACGGGTGAAGGGCAACATCACAGTATGGTAGGGCACACTACCGCCGAAGGCTTCATACTCGGTGCCGCGTGCACTCTCGTTGCCTACAAGGTTAGGCCATGTGCGGCAGATACCTGTAGGACGTGTGGCTTCATGGGCATTGACCATGATATGATGCTTGGCAGCAGTCTCTATCACACGCTGGTAGTGGTTGTTGGTGAGTTGGCTGTAGTGGTATTCGCCACGTGGGATGATGTCGCCCACATAACCGGTTTTCACTGCATCATAACCATATTTGTTCATCAACTCAAAGGCTTTCTCCATGTGGCGCTCGTAGTTGAGAGTGGAAGCTGAGGTCTCGTGGTGCATCATCAATTTCACGCCTTTCGAGTGAGCATACTCGTTGAGGGCCTTGATGTCGAAGTCGGGATATGGAGTGACAAAGTCAAAGACATCCAATTTCTGATTGCCGAACCAGTCCTCCCAGCCTTCGTTCCATCCTTCCACAAGTACTTCCTGAAGTCCGTTCTTGGCTGCAAAGTCGATATAGCGCTTCACTTCTTCGTTTGTAGCACCGTGTGTACCGTTGGGCTTGCACTTCTTATAGTCCGTTTGACCTAAGCGTACCGATGGAAGATCGTTGGTATAGCTCCATGTCTTAGTACCTACAATCATGTTCCACCATACTCCGCAGTATTTTGTGGGGTGAATCCATGAGGTGTCTTCTATCTTGCAAGGCTCGTTGAGGTTGAGCGTCAGCTTGCATGACAGCATGTCGCGGGCATCGTCGCTGACGAGGATGGTGCGCCACGGTGTGTTGAATGGAGTGTGGATGAATCCTTTGCGACCTACAGCATCAGGGGTGAGCCATGATTCAAAGACGAGGTTTTTATCGTCCAGATTCAGGTGCATCGTGGGATAATCAAGGCATGCTGCTTCGTGGATGTTGATATACAGACCGTCGGCAGTCTTCAGTTGGAGCGATGTCTGAACACCGGTGTCCGAGAATACTGTGGTCGATGAATTGTTCTTATAGCTTTCGCGATTCTTGGCAATGACCTCGCGAATGCCGGTAAGTGGAGTAATCTGGTATTCATACTCCTGTGTGTCGTAGTCGCCAGGAATCCAGTAAGCAGTGTGGTTGCCCGTCATGGCAAACTGAGTGTGCTCTTCTTCTATCACAAAATAGTTGAGCTGATTCTGTTGGGGAAACTCATAACGCAGTCCCATGCCGTAGTCATAGACACGGAAACGAATGGTCATGTCGCGACCAGATGTGGGCTGGTTGAGGCATACCGCCATTTCGTTGTAGTGGTTGCGGATAGTGGCTGTCTCTCCCCAAACGGGGCGCCATGTCTCGTCGAAAGTTGAGGTTTGGGTGTCCTTCACTTTGAAACCTTCCATGAGGTCGGTTTCGTTCATACCTTTCGACGCATGTTTGTCGCAGGCAAGAGCCAGTCCAAGGTGTGAGGGATTAACCACTTTCTTGCCTTTATACGACATCTCATAGGTCGGTTGACCTTGTTCTGTCAGCGAGAAGGTCAGTGTGACATTGCCATTGGGTGATGTCACAGTCTGCGCAGCTACCATCATGGGCAGCAGCGCAAGTACAGTCATTATTGTTTTCAGCATGTGGATTGTTATTTTATGAATATTGTATCTCGGTTGTGATGAGGAGCTTTACGACCTGCCAGTCTGTCGGATAAGGGTGCTGATGGTGTCGGTCAGCTTGCTGTCGGCCATCAAATCCTCAATGTTGAGATGCATGCGGTAGCGCCAATAGTGCTTCGGATTGGCTGGAATATTGATGCGCTCGGCATCGGCATCGGGTAGGCGGAGACGTTCATCCATAGCCAACCAGTCCTGAATGCTTAGGATGCAGAGCATGGACGGGCATGCCAAATGACGTGCGATGATGTCTTCTGCCAACCATCCGGGGAGTGGATGGGGAGCACCGCCGTTGCGATAGAGCATCGTGTTGTAGTAGTCTTGAGTGCGGTTGTAATCTTCGTCCCACCACTGACGAAGGGTCGGCATGTCGTGACTTGATATGGTGCAGACCGAACGGTAGGGATTGCTGCTGAGATGACCAAAGCGCACTGTGGGCGACTTGGGCATGCTTTGCAGTTCCAGACTGAGTATCTTCAACTCGTTCATCACCCAGGGCACGCAGTCGGGCACCATACCCAAATCTTCTGCGCATACCAACATGCGGGTGGCTTGTACCAACTTAGGAAGTTTCTTCATTGCCTCGCGATACCAGAACTGGTTGTTGCGGCGATAGAAGTAGTCGTTGTAGAGTCGGTTGAAAGCTGCCTTATCGTTGTCGTAGAGCGATTCATAGATGAAGTCGAGCTGGGCGGAAATGCGTGGATGGAACATGTCGGGATTGCGGCGGTCGCGAACAAAGAGTACGTCGCTTACCAAGGCATATAGTCCATCGCGCAACCATAGGTCTTCCTGACAGGTTGTCTTTGCAAAGCGTGCTTCTATCTTGCGCTGTGTATCTACCTCGGCTTTCATGCGGTAACGCTCGCCATCGATGCGTTCGAGATAGGTTTGGCGCACTTCATCAGCACGCTCGTGGAAGATTCGGTCCAATACCCAGTCGGTAATGAAAGGTTCGGTGAAGCGTTGCTCTTGGAAGTTGAAACCATACTGTGCTATCTCTTCGCGGCTCATGGCCTGCGAAGGAGAGAACTGTCCGAGAAGTCCGTGAACGCTGTCGGTGGGGATTTCCCAAATGCGGAAGAATCCTAAGACGTGGTCGATACGGTAGGCATCGAAGAACTGTGACATATTTTGGAAACGACGAACCCACCATTGGCAGTCGTCTTTCAGCATTTCATCCCAGTTGTAGGTAGGGAATCCCCAGTTTTGACCGTTCACCGAGAAGTCGTCGGGTGGTGCACCGGCCTGTCCGTTGAGGTTGAAATATTTGGGTTCCATCCATACATCGCAACTGTAACGGTTGACGCCGATGGGGATATCGCCCTTGAGAATGACACCTTTCAGCTTGGCATAGTCGTGCGCTGCTTTCATCTGTGATGATAACACGAACTGCACGAAATAGTAGAAGGCTACCTCCTCGTAGGCTTTAGTGCGAGAGTTTGATAAGTTTTGTCGGTCATCCTCATTCCATGTGTTGTGGTCTTTCCATTGAGTAAAATCGGCTGTACCATACTTATCTCTCAGATATGAATACTGAGCGTATGGTACGAGCCAATTCTGAGTCTCCTGGAAGAATGCCTTAAAATCGGCACTCTTCATCGTCTTTTTACCTTCTTGAAGATAGAGTTTCTGCAAATATGCTAATTTAAATCTGTTTACTGCTTCGTAATCAATCTGTGGCAAAGCGTTCAAACGCTGGCGCTCTGCCTCGGAAGACTTGCGATCTGCCTCATCTGCCAATGCGGGTAAAGCGCGAAGATCGGCATACTGAGGATGGATGGCAAAGATGCTGATGCAACTGTAGGGATAGGAGTCGGTCCAGGTGTGCGTAATGGTTGTGTCGTTGATGGGCAACAACTGCAATACGCGCTGACCAGTCTTGACTACCAAGTCTATCATCATCTTCAAATCGCCGAAATCACCAACACCCGCACTGCTCTTGCTTCTCAGCGAGAATACGGGTATCAATGTGCCTGCCAGTTTGTGATTGTAAATCTCGAAAAATGCCTGATCGAGATGATATACCACTACTTGGCCCTTCGACATGGTGGGCAGACTGATGCTACGGTTGTAGCCACATTCCCATTGTTGGATGCTGCCTGAAGCGTCGGTGATGACGAACTTCAGTTCTACAGGACCGTTGTGCAAGGGTGCTGCATCAATGTCAATCGCCCATTCACCATAGTTATGGAGGGTCATGGGGAGTGACTTCTCAGGATTCCAACCGCCCAAAGAGGGAGCAGAACCTATTACTGCCAATCGCTCGCCATTGCGCAACTGTGGTGCACGAACGGTGATCCGCACTGTTTGGGCGAAAGAGGTAGCCTTCATCTGTTGAGGCTCCTGGTGGTTGATGCAGTCTGTAAAGGCGCTACTGTATAGATATGAGTCATCGGGCATACTGTTCCATCGGTCGTAGATGGTATATTCAGTAGCCGTGGTGCTGGTCATGTCCAACAGGTGTCTTACCATCTGCCATTCGTAACGGTCGCCGTTGCTGCCGCCAGACACCTTATAATAATAGGTGAGGGTAGTGGCTTTGCTCTGTGCTAAATCGCAGTACCAATCTGTGCCGTTGATGGTTGTCATGCGGTACGACTTCACCTCATGGCCTTCTATGATGTTCAGCGATACTTCTTCGCCGAAGTTTGTATTGTATTCAATATGGAAATGTAGAGTCATATTTATATGAGTTATTGGGTTTCTCGGTGCGAAAGTAAGAAAAAAAACTGTACCTTCTGGTGCTCCAATCAAACTATTTTTATCTTAAGACGTGCAAACGTTTGCATTGTTTACGCTCCCTTTTTGTCTATCAAAGACACAAAAACGGCACCACGTCTTGTCGCTGAGACTACCAACTATCGGTTGTACGAGGATTCCCATCAATGGTGGGAGAATCCAGAATTAACTCAAATCGTGGGGGTCTGCTCCTAAAGTGGCAAAAATACGCGAGATATTTGCGCTTTGCAGGGCGTAGGCAATCTGTACACCGAAGAATCCAAAACACAAATTCCAGAGTTTCCAGTATGAAAGTTCAGGTTTTTGTGTCATTGTTATTATTGTTTTTTTTTTGTTTAACGTATGAATGAATGTTTTGTGTCGTATGGTATCATGTTGCTTGCCGTATATTATAATATGCTATGTTAGCGTGTCGTACCTCTGATAACCAGTCGGGTACGAACTACACGCAGTTCTACTTCGTCCTTGGGAATACTGCCTTCCACTTGACCTATTAGAATGTTGGCAGCCTCTTCGCCTACGGCAATACCGCGCTGCTCTACTGTTGTCAGCATTGGATCGCTGGCTTTGGCACGGTCACTATTGGTAAATCCGCAGATACTGATGTCAGTAGGAATGCGGAATCCCATGTGCTTGGCGGTATAGAGTATGCCGATAGCCGTGTCATCGTTGATGGCAAAGAATGCATCGGGTCTTTCGCCTTCTGGTAATGATAGAATTTCTGGCGTAATAGCCTCGGCTTGTGCGCGGTTGTCACATAGTTTAACGAAGCCTTCATGTTCTTTCAAACCATGTTTTGCCAAGGCATCGTGATAGCCGTTATAGCGGTTCTTCGACAGTTCGAGATTCATGGGAGAACCATAGAAAGCAATGCGTTTGCAGCCGGTATCTATCAGATGGGTCACGGCTGTATATGCTCCCATATAGTCATCTACCACAACTCGCGAACCATTCACACCTGTACAGATGCGGTCGTAAAATACCAAAGGTACACCATTGTCCATCAGTTTGCGGAAATGGTCATATTGCTTGGTGTCCTTGGCTTGTGACACAATGATGCCACACACCTTATTCTTATAGAAGGAGTCGCAGATAGCCACTTCCTTATCATAGCGCTCGTTGCTTTGTGCCACCATCACACGATAGCCGCGTGCACGTGCTTCTTCCTCAATGCCCGAAAGTACTGACATGAAATAGTAGTGCACAAACTCAGGAACAATTACTCCTATCACCTTCATGGGCTGTATCCTACTGTGACGCAGGGCTTCACCAATGACATTAGGATAGAAGTTGCGCTCCTTTGCGTAGGCTTGGATGCGTTTCTTTTGCGATGCGCTAATGCGTGGACTGTCCTTCAAGGCACGGCTCACGGTAGCTACGGAAACGCCCAATTCGCGGGCGATATCCTTCATTGTTATAGGTATTTTATCACTCATGGTTTTCAGTTGTTGGCACAAAAGTACTTATTATTTTTGAAAACAAAGGTGATTTTGACGTAAATCAATAAAATCAGATGCAAACGTTAGCATTAAAAAACATCGGATTTGACCTGAAATACTTTTGCCAAACATCTGAAACTCCTTGTCAAAACATGATCTGCAAATACCGATCAGTTTCATTTCTATGCGATATTTATTGCTTTTGATGGACAAAC
>SAMEA3663092__coassemble_230_pt1 | contig 19680 bp, 20 predicted proteins | sample SAMEA3663092__metabat2_low_PE_029 | metagenome-assembled genome bin SAMEA3663092 (sample SAMEA3663092) | pig gut metagenome | biome: pig gut; feature: pig-associated habitat; material: faeces | place: France | collected 2012 | reverse complement strand
GTTGCGTAGCATAAATATTGTTAAATGTATTATATATATTATATAATTATATATAAGAGTATTTTTTTTTATGTATCTTTGCACTCTGAAAACCAAACTTAAATATTCGGTTTTCCAGTACACAAACAAATAGTATTGAATTTAAGAATAGTTTAAATAAATAGGTATGAAAAGTAAAAACGTTATTACCATTGCGGTTTTTGCTGCAATCGCGATTTTAACCTCATGTGGAGGAAGCAAGAAGGATGGTCTGCCCAACTTCAGTGACGACGAGTTTGCCGTAAGCACCATCAGCACATCAAGTGCTGCTTTACAAACCACGTACCCCGCCACCATTAAAGGTATTCAGGATGTTGAGGTTCGCCCAAAGGTTTCAGGATTCATCACAAAAGTATTTGTCCATGAAGGCCAAACGGTATCAGCCGGTCAACCATTGTTCTCTATCGACAGCGAGACCTATCAGGCTGCTGTCCGTCAATGTCAGGCCGCAGTCAATACGGCAAAGGCACAGGCTAACACCGCCAAGCTGACTTACAAAAACAACAAGAATCTTTTCGATAGTCACATTATCGGTGAGTACGAACTTTCAACCGCAGCCAATACTCTTGCTACCGCAGAAGCACAGGTTGCACAGGCAGAAGCTGCATTGGCATCAGCTCGCGAACAATTGGCATGGTGTGTAGTAAAGAGTCCTTCGGCTGGTGTTGTGGGAAGTCTCCCCTTCAAAGAAGGTGCTTTGGTTAGCGCTTCTGGCCAGGCATTGACCACCGTTTCAAACATCAGTACCATGGAAGTTTTCTTCTCTATATCTGAGTCTGAACTCTTGAATATGGGCAAAAACAACGGCAATATGCAGGCTGCCATCGCAGCCTTCCCTCCCGTCAAACTGCAACTTGCAGATGGTTCATTCTACGAACAACCGGGTAAGGTTGTAAAAATGAGTGGCGTCATCGATGCTTCTACAGGTGCCGTATCGCTGATTGCACACTTTGCCAATCCCGACAAACTGCTGAAGAGCGGTGGTTCTGGCTCTATCGTTATTTCTAACGACAACAGCAACGCCATCGTTGTTCCACAGGAAGCATGTTCTCAAGTACAGGATAAAATTTTTGTTTATGCCGTAGGCAAAGACAACAAAGTGAAATATACAGAAATCAAAGTAAATCCACAAGATGACGGCAAGAACTACATTGTGACCTCTGGACTCCGTACCGGTGACCGCATCGTTGTAAAAGGCATTACCAAATTGACTGATGGCCAACAGATTAAGCCTATCACACTAGAGCGCTACAATCAGAAGATAGCCGAAGCAGCCAAGCTCGCAGAGTCGCAAGACAATGCCCATGAGTTTGCCAAAGCCATGAGCGGCAAGAAGTAATTGCATCATCACTATCAAGCAAGAAGCAATTCTTCAGCAAATAACCATTTATAATATAAGGTATAAAGAAAATAGTAAATTATGACATTTACAAACTTTATAAAACGCCCAGTACTATCGACGGTGGTTTCCATCTTCTTCGTCTTGCTGGGTACCATCGGCTTGATATCGCTACCTATTGAGCAGTATCCAAATATCGCGCCGCCTACTATCTCGGTATCTACCACCTATCAAGGTGCCGATGCCCAGACGGTATTGAATTCAGTCATCGCCCCGCTGGAGGAGAGTATCAACGGTGTGGAAAACATGACCTACATGACCTCTTCTGCGTCAAACTCAGGTTATGCCAGCATCACCGTTTACTTCAAACAGGGTTCAGACCCTGATATGGCTGCCGTCAACGTGCAGAACCGTGTATCACAGGCACTGTCTTTGTTGCCTGCCGAGGTTACACGTGTAGGTGTTACGGTTACCAAACGTCAGAGTTCTAACGTGATTCTGTTCTCGCTAACCACAGACGACGGACGCTACGATGACCAGTTTGTGACCAACTATGCTTTGATCAACGTGGTTCCACAGTTGAAGCGTATCAATGGTGTGGGTGATGTGCAGAGCCCTTCTACCCGTAACTACTCTATGCGTATATGGCTGAAGCCTGAGAAAATGAAGGAGTTTGGTCTCGTACCATCTGACATCTCCAATGCTTTAGCGGAACAGAACATCGAGGCTGCCCCTGGTAGCTTTGGTGAAAGTTCTGATATGCAGTACGAATACACCCTGCGTTACAAGGGTCGCTTGAAGACTCCTATTGAGTATGAGAACATCCTCATCAAGAGCAATACTTCTGGTCAGACACTCCGCCTCGGCGAGGTTGCCAAGGTAGAACTGGGCGGTCTGGTATATAGCGTAAACCTGCTCAACAACGGCCAACCTGCCGTAATGGGTATGGTACAGCAAATTGCTGGTTCTAACGCCACACAGATTGCAACCGATGTTAAGAAGGAACTGGAAGAACTGAGCAAGAACTTCCCTCCTGGCCTAAAATACACCATCGAGCAGGACATCACCGAATTCCTCTTTGCTTCTATTGAGGAAGTAGTATTTACGCTGATTATCACCCTTTTGTTGGTATTCGTCGTGGTATATGTCTTCCTGCAAGACTTCCGATCTACTCTAATACCTATGATTGCCGTACCTGTGGCATTGATTGGTACATTCTTCTTCCTATGGATATTCGGTTTCTCCATCAACCTATTGACGCTGTCAGCCTTGTTGTTGGCTATCGCCATTGTGGTCGATGACGCCATCGTGGTGGTTGAAGCGGTCCATGCCAAACTCGACCAGGGTTATAAGAGTGCACTTACAGCATCTATCGATGCCATGAACGAAATTTCGAGCGCCATCATCTCTATCACATTGGTAATGTCAGCCGTGTTCGTTCCTGTATCATTCATCGGTGGAACCTCAGGATATTTCTACCGTGAGTTTGGTGTGACCATGGCTGTATCTATCGTAATTTCTGCCGTCAATGCGTTGACACTATCTCCTGCACTCTGTGCCATCTTCCTGAAACCACACGAAGAAGGACATGAGAAGAAAATGTCGATCATCGACCGTTTCCATACAGGATTCAACTATCAGTTTGAGAAGATTACCAATAAATATAAGAAAGGTGTACAGTGGGTCATTGGGCATGGCGTCATCGCCGGAGGTGTTGTTGCAACAGGTATTATAGCTCTTGTAGCACTAATGGGTGTCACCAAAACAGGTTTGGTACCTAACGAAGATACTGGAACACTGTTTGTTTGTATCTCTACAGCCCCAGGTACTACACAGCAGCGCACAACCGAAGTAGTGAAGCAAATCGACAAAATGCTGGAAGCCAACCCAGCCATCCAGCGCCGTGAAGCTATCATGGGTTATAGCTTTATCGCTGGTGCCGGTTCCAACCAAGGTACTATCATCATCAAACTCAAACCTTTTGAGGAGCGTCCAGGTGGATTCTTCCATCGCATCAAGAGTGCGCTGACAGGTGGTGGCATCGAAGCATTGTTCGTCAACCCCATGGAATATACTTCAGTTTTGGGTATGATTTACAAACAGACCGCAACCATCAAGGATGCTCAGATCCTTGCATTCTCACCGCCAATGATTTCAGGATTCTCTGCCCAGAGTGGTATTACAATGACCATGCAGGACAAGACCGGTGGTGATCTGAACCGTTTCTTTGATATTGTAAAGAATTTCCTAAAGGAGCTCAACGACCGTCCGGAAATCCAGACTGCACAGACCCAGTATAACCCTAACTATCCCCAGTATATGGTGGATGTGGATGTGGCAAAGACCAAACAGGCAGGCATCTCGCCATCATCCGTACTTGCTGTCATGCAGGGCTACCTCGGCGGACTCTACGCCTCCAACTTCAACTCATACGGTAAACTCTATCGTGTAATGATACAAGCAGGTCCCGAAAGCCGCATGCGTCCTGACGATATGAGCAAAATCTATGTGCGTTGCGCCAACGGCACGATGTCTCCCGTGAGCGAGTTTGTTAATCTGAAGAAGGTTTATGGTCCTTCAAACATCACCCGTTTCAACCTGTTTACGTCTATGGACGTATCAGTAACGCCTAACACGGGATATTCTTCAGGTGATGGTATGAAGGCAATTGCCGAAGTGGCTAAGACCACTTTGCCCGAAGGTTATAGCTACGAGTATTCTGGCTTGACCCGTTCAGAGGCTGAATCAAGCAACTCTACTGGTCTGATTTTCGCACTCTGTATTGTATTCGTTTACTTGATTCTGAGTGCCCAGTACGAGAGTTACATCTTGCCATTGTCGGTAGTACTCTCTATTCCATTCGGTCTGGCAGGTGCATTCACCTTCACCAACATCTTCGGCCACGCTAACGATATCTATATGCAGATATCACTCATTATGTTGATTGGTCTGTTGGCGAAGAATGCCATCCTTATCGTACAGTTCGCCCTTGAGCGTCGCCGTACGGGTATGGCCATTAAATACTCTGCCATTCTGGGTGCAGGAGCTCGTCTGCGTCCTATTTTGATGACTTCATTAGCTATGATTATCGGTCTATTGCCACTGATGTTCGCATCAGGTGTAGGTAAGAATGGTAACCAGACTCTAGGTGCTTCTGCTGTAGGCGGTATGCTGATTGGCACCCTACTCCAGATATTCATCGTACCTGCGCTATTCGCCCTATTCCAATGGTTGCAAGAGAAGATTTCTCCGCTCCGTTTCGACGATGAAGACAACGAAGAGGCTGCTGCAGAACTGGCTCAGTATGCAGAGGCTTCTGCCCGCAAAGATTCAAAGAAATAAGGTAGAACACGCAAGTGTAGAATAATAAATGCAAAGCAAAAGATGAAAAAGAATATCACATGCATCATACTGTGTCTCGCAGCGCTCTCTCTAAGCAGCTGCAAGACTCTCTACGGAAAATATGAGCGTCCGGATGTGAAGACCAGCGGTATCGTTCGCGATGTAGCTTCTGATACAGATACTTTGGCTGTAAAGGATACTACTACCTTCGCCAATATCCCTTGGCGCAGTGTCTTTACCGACCCTCAGCTTCAGTCGCTCATCGAGAAGGGATTGAACAACAATGTCAACCTCCTCAATGCGGCTTTGAACGTGAAGATGGCAGAAGAGCAGCTGAAATGTGCTAAGTTGGCATTCGTGCCTGCCTTGTCTTTCACTCCTCAGGGAACCATCGCTTCCTGGGATGGTCAGGCTGCCACCAAGACTTACACGATGCCTGTTACTGCCAGCTGGATGGTAGACCTCTTCGGCAATCTGCTCTCTCAGAAGCGCAGTGCCCAGATGGCTCTGCTCCAGTTGCAGGACTATCAGGTATCTGTAAAGACCAACCTCATCGCCAACATCGCCAACATGTATTATACCTTGTTGATGCTCGATAAGCAGGTGGAGCTGGTTAACAATATGGAAGGATTGACCAAGGATACCTGGGAGACCATGAAGGTGCTGAAGGATACCAAGATTGGTTATCGCGGAACTTCCGTGCAGGCTGCCGAGAGCAACTACTATGCAGTGTTGACTCAGAAGACTGACCTGATGCGTCAGATTCGTGAGACAGAGAACTCCCTGAGTCTTCTCATCGGTGACCAGGCTCATTCTATTGCCCGTGGCAAGTTGGAGAATCAGAGTCTTCCTACAACATTCTCTACCGGTGTAGGCATCCAGTTGCTCAACAACCGTGCCGATGTTCACGCAGCCGAGATGAACTTAGCTCAGTGCTTCTATGGCATAGAGACTGCCCGCAGCAAGTTCTATCCATCTATCACCATCTCTGGTACAGGTGCATTCACCAATTCTGCTGGTGCAGGTATTGTGAATCCAGGCAAGTGGTTGCTTTCTGCTGTTGGTTCATTGGTTCAGCCAATCTTCCAGAATGGTAGAATCATTGCCGGCTTGAAGGTGGCTAAGATGCAGTACGAGCAGGCTTACAATACTTGGCAGAACACCGTACTGAAGGCTGGTAGCGAGGTGAGCAATGCCCTTGTGCTCTACAACTATTCTGACGAAAAGGGTAAGGTGGAGGCTAAACGCATCGCCGTACTCGAGAAGAATGTGGAGGATACACGTAAGTTGATGTCAGAGGCTGGCGGTTCTTATCTGGAAGTAATCCAGGCACAGTCTTCACTGCTCAACGTACAACTCTCAAAGGTAGCTGATGACTTCTACAAGATGCAGGCAGTGGTAAATCTCTACTATGCATTAGGAGGTGGCGCAAAATAATCATCGGATGATACATCCAGGAAGCATATCAACCATCATTGTCATGGCGATTTAGCTGCTGGATCTATATAAATATATAAATCAGAAATTATGGCAAGTATTATCAGTCCCAAAGCAGACGTTTCGCCCAAAGCAAAGATTGGCGACAACTGCAAAATATACCCCTTTGTCTATATCGAAGACGATGTAGTGATTGGCGACAACTGCGTACTCTACCCCTTCGTAAGTATCCTCAACGGCACACGCTTGGGCAATAACAACAAAGTGTTCCAAGGCGCTGTTATTGCTGCCTTACCTCAGGATTTCAATTTCGAAGGTGCTGAGAGCTTTGTGGAAATTGGCAACAACAATACCATCCGCGAGAATGTTGTCATCAACCGTGGCACATACGCAGGAAGCAAAACCGTATTGGGCAATAAGAACTTCCTGATGGAAGGTGCACATATCTCCCACGATACTGTTGTGGGTGATGGCTGTGTATTCGGCTATGGTACGAAGATTGCCGGTGACTGCGTCATTGGCAATGGTGTCATCTACAGCACTTCGGTGGTGGAGAATGCCAAGACTCGTGTGGGCGACCTCGCCATGATCCAGGCAGGTACTACCTTTTCGAAAGACATTCCTCCCTACATCATCGCAAGTGGCAAACCTGTGAAATACAGCTGTCCTAACAATGTCATCATGGAAGCAGCAGGTTTCGACCCACGTGTTCGCAAGCATATTGCCAACGCCTACCGCTTGGTATTCCACGGTCAAACATCAGTTTTCGATGCCGTCAACCAGATCAAGGATCAGGTGCCCGATGGTCCAGAGGTGCGCAACATCATTTCGTTTATCGAAGGTACCAAACTTGGCATCATCTCTAAGATGTAGTCCAACCGCTTGGTAATTCCACCGAGCACAACAAACAGTAACCATCCACTACAGTTTGTTTGTAGCCGGAACATCATAATACTTTCATCCGCAATACCGAGACATTTGGTATTGTGGATGATTTTGTTTTTGTTAGGATCTCAAAGCAAAATCAGCAAATATCGATAAATTGTTTTTGCATTCCATCTAACAACCAATTATGGACTTGTTATCCACAAAAGATACAGCATCTATTGATTGACTACTCATCTCTATCAAAGGCGTTTAGTTATTTTTTACGCAGAGTCTATGCAAAAGAGTCTATAAATAAGTCAAATAAAATAAAAAACAAGCATAGAGAGTGACAAAGGCGGACATCTGGGTTTTGTGATATTGTATCTTTGCAAACCAACCTGAGAATAAATTCTCAAACAAGAAGGCACCTTGGTAACAAACTATTGATCGTACAATTAAAAAAGGTGTTTATGTTTACAGAAACGACATTCAACAACCCAAACTGGTTACAACAGAAGGACCATGAGTCTTCAATTAACACCCGACTGGTTCTCGTTAACTTCTCGTTCGCTTCTCGTTCGTCTCTCGTTCGTTATTCGTTAGTCTATCGTAGACCGATCGAGAACCGAACGAGGATCTATCTAAGAACGAAAGACGAACGAGAAGTTATCGAAGACACGACGAAAAAATGTCAAACCTGACGAGAATGGCAGACTTCAATTTCCGGACTCTTTCTGGTTATGCCAAACAAATACAAAACGCCCCCGTAATGCATTTAATAACTTGCTGAGCAAGGGATGCCAACTGCAACAACCCGATCCCGAATGGCATCAAGCTGTTCATGGGTAGCTTTGAGAAGTCCATGGGCAGGTGTTTCTCGGTCTATCGTATAAACCATTACTTGTTGAGGTGCAATCGTCTTGACCGCTTCAAGCCAAGGAACCACATATTCCTCAGCAGTATTATCCACACTTTCACCATTACAATCCCCACGCATAAACATCGTCTGAATGATGACATGTCCGTTGAAAGCCTTCATACGTTCAATAATCTGGTTGACGTCATAGTTGCCAGCCGGACGATCCACCCGATGGATGTAAGCGCTATCCACGGTATCGAGTTTGAGAATATTGTCATCCACCTTCATCAGCGCATCATGTACCGATTGACGATGAATCTGCGTAGAGTTGCTCAACACACAGACTTTGGCATCCGGACAATATGCATTACGCAAACGAATGGTATCATCTATAATTTCCGGAAAATGGGGATGACATGTCGGTTCACCATTACCAGCAAACGTCAGCACATCGGGCAACTGTCCCTCGCTTTTCATACGCTGTAGTGTCAGTTGGAGTTTTTCTGCAACATCCTGCCTTGTAGGCATCGTTTGTTTAGGTCGATGATCCTCGTTGAACCCACATTCACAATAGATACAGTCAAACGAGCAAACCTTGCCATCGGCAGGAAGCAGGTTGATGCCAAGCGAAATTCCCAAGCGTCGGCTATGAATGGGACCGAAGATGGGAGATGGATAGATAATTGTACTCATAAATCCAAATGTTTTGTTATCGACTGCAAAATTAGCAAATAAAACGTAATTTGTTTTGCAATCTGAGTGAATTATTGTAATTTTGCAAGAAATTAGGTATATTACGGACATTTAGGAACAATGGCAAAAAAAAGAAAAGCTATCAGTTGTCGTAGAGGTATGCAGGGAGTCACCTTATGCATCAGTACCGCCATGGTGCTTATCTTGCTTGGAATGGTGGTATTCTCCGTACTATTGGCACGCAACTTATCCAACCACATGAAAGAAAATCTGACCATGAGCGTCATGTTGAAAGACTATGTCACGGTCAATCAGGGCCACCTGCTCTGCCGCGATCTCTATCATAAGCCATGGTCACACCATATCGACTATATCAGTAAAGAACAGGCACAGCGCGAACAGATTAAGGAGTTGGGCAGCGACCCATCAGAGTTTCTCGGCTTCAACCCGTTTCCTGCCACACTGGAGATATGGCTCAATGCCAACTACGCCAACCGCGACTCCTTGCGCATCATATCCAAAGAGTTACGCAAGGATGCCCGCATTAGCGACGTAGCATATATGGAAGACCTTGTGGATCAAGTCAACTACAATCTGAGCCGTATCAGCATCATCCTCCTTGTGCTTGCCATCCTGCTGACATGCGTTTCCTTCTCGCTCATCAGCAATACTGTCCGACTTAGCGTCTATGCACGACGTTTTCTCATCCACACCATGAAACTTGTGGGTGCCTCTTGGGGATTCATCCGTCGTCCGTTCCTTTACCATGCCATGGGAGTGGGTATCATCGCTGCACTCATAGCCATTGCCGTATTGGGCGGATGCTTCTACGGACTCTACGTGATGCAGCCTGGCATACTAACCGTCATCACTTGGGTGGAACTTACTATCACCGGCGTAGCAGTATTTCTCTTCGGTTTGCTCATCACAGCCCTCTGTGCATGGCTTGCCGTCAACCGTTTCTTGAGAATGACAGCTGGCGAACTCTACAAAATCTGACAACACATCAATTTGCGAACAATACATTATGAACAAAAGAAATCTCGCTTTTGACCGCACCAACTATCTGCTTTTGGCATTAGGCATGGCTATCGTCATCATCGGATTCATTCTGATGAGTGGCAGCGGTTCCGACTTAGAGGCATACAATGCCGACATCTTCAGCACACGCCGCATCACCATAGCTCCTATCACCTGCTTGTTCGGGTTTGTATTCATGATCTATGGTGTGATGCGCAAGCCCAAAAACACCGAGACAACAGCTAACGAAACAGAGGAGGGTTGCGCACAATGAATTGGTTTGAAGCACTTATACTCGGACTCATCCAGGGACTGACAGAGTATCTCCCCGTCAGCAGTAGCGGTCACCTCGCCATTGGCGCCAATCTCGTCGACATCAACGGTGAAGACAACCTCACTTTCACCATCATGGTACATGTTGCCACGGTATTGAGCACCTTAGTTATTCTGTGGAAAGAAATCGACTGGATACTGAAAGGACTCTTCAAATTCCAGATGAACGATGAAACCAAATACGCCCTCAACATCATCATCTCTATGATACCTGTGGGCATCGTGGGTGTGTTCTTCAAAGACCAAGTAGAGGAAATATTCGGTTCGGGCCTGCTCATAGTAGGTTGCATGCTTCTCGTAACAGCACTACTTCTGTCGTTCTCCTACTTTGCCAAGCCCCGTCAGCGTGAAAACATCAGTCCACTGCATGCTTTCATCATCGGTTTAGGTCAGGCTCTTGCCGTACTGCCCGGACTCTCCCGTTCTGGCACTACCATTGCCACAGGTCTCCTATTAGGCAATAAGAAAGAAAAGATGGCACAGTTCTCGTTCCTCATGGTCATCCCTCCCATCCTTGGTGAGGCATTACTCGACCTATTGAAAGGACTGAAAGGAGAAGAAACCCTTGGCGGCATCGACACCTTCCCCATGGTAGTAGGATTCGTTGCAGCCTTCTTGTCTGGATGCCTTGCCTGCAAGTGGATGATCAACATCGTGAAGAAAGGCAAGCTCATCTATTTCGGTATCTATTGTGCCATAGCAGGTGCTATCACCATCATCTGCTCACTCATTTAATACTCACATTTACCTTATGCCCCTGACCTGGTTAGGACATATTCTAAATAAAATATATGAATTTTACACAAGGAGAAGTCATCTATATCGATAAGCCCTATCGCATGTCGAGTTTCGGCGCGTTGGCACACATCCGCTATCTCGTATCCCGTAAGATTGGCGTAAAACGAGTGAAGATGGGACATGCAGGAACACTCGATCCCCTTGCCACTGGTGTACTCATACTATGTACCGGCAAAATGACCAAGGAGATTGAGCGCATGCAGTACCACACCAAGGAATATACAGCCACGCTGCAACTCGGTGCTACCACAGCCAGCTACGACAAAGAGCATACCGTCAATATGACCTACCCCACCCAGCATATCACACGCCAGCTCATCGACGACACGCTGCCACAATTTCTCGGTGATATCCAGCAAGTGCCACCACAGTATTCGGCAGTCAAGGTAGCCGGTGAACGTGCCTACCGCATGAAGCGCAACGGCGAAGAAGTGAAGCTTGCAGCCAAAACCGTACATATCGACGAGATTGAGGTAACGTCATTCGACCAACAGCTCATGCAGCTCTCCATTCGAGTGGTATGTGGAAAAGGCACTTACATCCGGTCGCTTGCACGCGACATCGGTCGCGCATTAGGAAACGGTGCCTACCTCACCGCACTACGCCGCACCCGTTTGGGCGAAGTCAGCATCGAACATTGCATCCAGATGGACGATTTCCCTGCATGGCTTGCCCAACAAGACATAGAAGACATCAAGAAGAAAAAAACAACTTAAAAAAACTATAAGCAATGAAACTGTCACAATTTAAATTCAAGTTGCCCGAGTCACAGGTAGCCCTTGAGCCACCACATAAAGCATTCGAAAATGAAGACGGAACCATTGATAAAGTATATCGGCGCGATGAATGTCGCCTGATGGTTGTACACCGCAAAAGCGAAACATTCGACATCTTCAAGAAAGATGATGAAGGAAACGACACCAATCAACCGCTGTTATTCCGCAACATCATCAACTATTTCGATGAAGGTGACGTAATGATTCTCAACGATACAAAGGTGTTCCCTGCACGCCTCTATGGCACCAAAGAAAAGACCGACGCAAAGATTGAAGTATTCCTGCTTCGCGAACTCAATGAGGAACTGCGTCTTTGGGACGTACTCGTAGAACCAGCACGTAAGATACGTATTGGCAACAAACTCTTCTTCGATGAAGACGGGCCTATGGTAGCAGAAGTCATCGACAATACCACCAGCCGTGGACGCACATTGCGTTTTCTCTACGACTGTCCCCACGATGAGTTTAAGCGCGAGCTCTTTGCCTTGGGCTCTGCCCCACTACCACGCTATATCGTTGACAAACGTGATGTAACTCCCGAAGACGAAGAAAACTTCCAGACCATCTATGCCCGCCATGAAGGAGCTGTTACCGCTCCAGCCTCAGGTCTCCATTTCAGCCGCGAAGTGATGAAACGTTTGGAAATCCGTGGTATCGACTTCTCCTACATCACCGTACACTGTGGTCTTGGCAGTTTCGACGCCATTGAGGTAGAAGACCTCACCAAGCACAAAATGAATTCCGAGCAGATGATTATCGACAGTAAAGCCTGCTCTACAGTCAATAATGCCAAGAAGGAAGGCCGTAAAATCTGCGCCGTCGGCATTTCTACCCTACGTGCTACAGAGAGCGCCGTCGGCACCGACTGCATGTTGAAAGAGTTTTCTGGTTGGACCAATAAGTTCATCTTCCCACCCTACAACTTCAATCTGGCAGATTCGCTGATAGCCAATTTCTATCATCCCGAATCAACCATGATGATGGCAACCGCCGCCTTCGGTGGTTACGATCTCATCTACAACGCCTACGAAGCTGCCGTCAAAAATGGTTTCATGTTCGGTTGCTATGGCGATGCAATGCTCATCCTTAATGACTAACATTTCTCAGCAACAGACAGAGACAACAAGCGACGATCACCTCCATGAGGTGTATCTCGCTTTAGGTTCCAATCTGGGCAACCGTCAGGAAATGCTCGACGAGGCAGTTAGACAGATAGGTCGCCGCATCGGCAAGGTCATTCGTCGATCATCATGGATAGAGACCGAACCTTGGGGGTTTGAATCTTCCAACCGTTTCCTCAACGGCGCAGTATGTTGTCACACCAATCATACGCCCCACGAAGTGCTTCTGCTGACGCAAGCCATTGAACGCGATATGGGTCGTAAGCGCAAAACCGATAGCCATCATGGCTATTCTGACCGCACAATCGATATCGACATACTGCTCTATGACGATCTGCGAATAGACAGTGCCGAGCTAGTCATTCCCCACCCGTTAATGGAAGAACGCGATTTCGTAATGATTCCCCTTCACGAAATTCTGCGAAAAGTTATGTAGCGAATAATTGATACTACAATGTAATCAAGCATCATGCTGACGGTAGATAAACATCACGTCAATATGCTATAACAAAAATTATCCCGCTTTCTCTTACGAGTCAGCGGGATAATTTTTGTTATGTACCTTTCGTTATTACTTACGCAGTCCGAGGGCTTTGATCAGTTCACGATAGCGGTTGATGTCCTTGTTGTAGAGATACTTCAAGAGTTTACGACGACGACCTACCATTTTGGTCAAGCTACGAGCTGTACCGAAATCCTTGCGGTTCTGCTTCAGATGCTCGGTGAGGTGACTGATGCGATAGGTGAACAGAGCTACCTGGCTTTCGATAGAACCGGTGTCAGTAGCCGACTGTCCGTGCTTCTCGAAGATTTCTTTCTTCTTAGCTGAATCTAAATACATAATTGTTGATGATTTAATTAAATTGTTAATAATATGACATCTTTCAGATGCTCCCCGTCTTCATCACGGCGGTTCACATTTTCAAATGCGGGTGCAAAGGTACGAATAAGTGAGCGAAAAACCAAATAAAACCTTATATAATTATTTATTTTCATAATGCGAGTAGCTAAAATTGGACGTTTTCGTTAAACCATGAGCAGAATAAAGCTCGCTTTAATTATGCCATGGCGAGAAAAAGTTCCATGACTATGGAAGATTAGAGGTAGGAATATCTCCCTTCTGCTACCTTTATTTTCCCATTCGTTTCCCAATTTTTAATAGGAACTAGAAAAAGAGCACATCAATCACCAAAACGCAGCCTGTTAGCAGGAAATCCCCTATAACGTATGCATTTATGCATTATTCCTCAAAAAAACGTTAAAAAGCAAGCAAAAAGGCCGTGTTAGTTCCAAAAAAATGTTACTTTTGTGCAAACAAATCATACACTTCAATAATTATAAAACAAAAACTATGGAACAGCAGCAAACAGGAAGCAGATCCTATTTGATTTCTATTGTGATGGTTGCCGTATTAGGCGGCCTTCTTTTTGGTTATGACACCGCAGTAATCTCTGGCGCAGAGAAAGGACTTCAAGCCTTCTTTATGGGAGCTAAAGACTTCCAATATACCGATTTCTGGCATGGCTTCACCAGTTCAAGTGCCCTCATCGGTTGTATCATCGGTTCAGCCATCTCTGGTTTGCTTGCTACAAAATTTGGAAGAAAACGTTCATTGATATTCGCCGGCACCATGTTCTTCATATCGGCATGGGGTTCTATGTGTCCTGAGAGCATGTTGTTGCCCGAAGGCAAACCCACCCTCACCCTGCTCATCGTGTTCAATCTCTATCGTGTGATAGGTGGTATCGGCGTAGGCCTTGCCTCTGCTGTTTGCCCCATGTATATTGGTGAGATTGCGCCAAGTGGTATTCGTGGCATGTTGGTATCATGGAACCAGTTTGCTATCATCTTCGGACAGTTGGTGGTTTATTTCGTCAACTTCTTCATCCTTGGCGACCATATTGCCCCAGCCATTGCAAGTGTTGGTGGCGGTTTGAACGAAATACTCAACGGCACAGAAGCCAAATGGGCTATCGAGACTGGCTGGCGCTATATGTTTGGATCGGAAATGATTCCAGCCGGACTGTTTGCCATCCTCATCTGCTTTGTACCTGAGACACCACGCTATCTTGCTATGATTGGCGAAGATGCCAAAGCAGAGCGCATCCTTGCAAAGATCAATGGTGCAGCAGCAGCCAAACAGATTCTGTTTGACATTAAGAACACCGTTACAGAGAAGACCGAGAAACTCATGACCTACGGATTCCTTTGCATCTTTGTTGGTGTGATGTTGTCGGTATTCCAACAGGCAGTAGGTATCAATGCTGTGCTCTATTATGCCCCACGCATCTATGAAGCCATGGGTTTCGACAATCCTATGATGCTTACCGTATTCAACGGAATCGTCAATCTGAGCTTCACCTGTGTAGCAATCTTCACTGTAGAGAAGCTCGGTCGTAAGCCCTTGCTCATCGTTGGTTCTCTCGGCATGGCAATAGGTGCTATCGGTGTAGCATGCACCTTCGGCAATCCCGAACTGCAGCTCGTCTGCATGGTATCTATCATGATCTATTCAGCATCATTCATGTTCTCATGGGGTCCCATCTGCTGGGTACTCATCGCCGAAGTATTCCCCAATACCATCCGCGGTGCAGCAGTAGCCATTGCCGTAGCCTTCCAGTGGATATTCAACTGGATCGTATCAACATCGTTTGTCCCCTTGGCCAACAGTCTGGGTTATTGGTTCACCTATAGCCTCTATGGTGTTATCTGTGTGCTGGCAGCCCTCTTCGTATGGAAGTTGGTACCTGAGACCAAAGGCAAGACCTTGGAGGATATGACCAAACTCTGGAAAGACAGAAAATAAGAATAAAACAAAAGAAATGAATATGAAACGTATCTTAGTAGCAGAAGACAACGAAAGCAACTACGTGCTGATGACTTACGTATTGAGAAATCGATATGAAGTGGTACGCGCCAGCAACGGCAAAGAAGCTGTTGAACTGTCTGACCAACAACAATTCGACTTAATCATGATGGACATGAAGATGCCCGTGATGGATGGTCTTGAGGCAACACGCCTCATCAAGGAGAAACATCCAGACCTCCCCATCATCGCATTGACTGCAAACGCTTTTGAAACCGACCGCCAAGCCACATTTGAAGCAGGCTGCTGCGATTTCATGTCGAAGCCATTTAGCAGAGAAAAGTGTTTGGAAACCATCGCAAAGTATATCGGTGAATAAATCCGAAACCTCACTACCAGTACGATAGTCACACGATGACAACTATCGTCTGCTTCTAAAGAAATCTTGCATAAGTTGGCGACATTCTTCCTCAAGAATGCCGCCACTTATCGTTGTACGAGGGTGTAATGCCTTGGGGGCATAGACATGGAATCCTCGTTTATCGTCGGCAGCACCATAGACAATACGCGGAATCTGCGACCAGCCCAATGCACCTGCACACATAGGACAGGGTTCTACGGTAACATAGAGTGTGCAATCGGTCAGATACTTCCCTCCCAATTCGTTTGCAGCTGCCGTTATGGCTTGCATCTCAGCATGCGCAGTAACATCGTTGAGAGTTTCCGTGAGGTTGTGGGCACGGGCAATAACCCTGCCCTGACATACGATTACAGCACCAATAGGTATTTCACCTGCTGCTCCAGCAGCTTCAGCTTCCACCAATGCCATACGCATATAGCGTTCGTCGGTTTTCAATTGTTCTTCTTGTGTCATGGTTGCGAAATTACAAAAAAATAGTTGAATATCCTCAGAAAAGGATCATAAATGCAGAAGAAAACCGTTTTCACACTAAAATTTCATATACCTTGTTTCATTTAATAAAGGTACGCATGCTTGCGTACGCGCACGCGTTATCATCAAACACCTGCTATCAAACAGCCATCAAAACAGCAAGTTTCCTGCTGTTGTAAGCAAGAGAAATCACAGGCGAATGGTCGTACCACCTACACATATAGTTAATTCAGTTTTCAAAAAAATTCGACCACTCGACCACCGATACTTGCATCATACTATCCTTCAATCTATTATAGGTGTGGTCGATTGTCATTTTGTGGGGTTTTCGACCACCATTCGACCACCATCCGATTTTGGTTTTCACTAACCAGTGATTACCATCTTAAGTAGGCAGCACCTCGGGAATAAAAATAAAAACGAGTTTTTATTTTGTATTCCATTCGGTTTGCACTACCTTTGAAAGGATTTCTTAAGTAGGCGGCACCTCAGGAATAAAAATAAAAACGAGTTTTTATTTTGTATTCCATTCGGTTTGCACTACCTTTGTACTATGAAAGAAAAAATAGTGTATATCGAGGAGACAGATTCCACGAACCGATGGCTGAGAGAACATGGCGGTGATGAAGACTGTGTGGTATGGGCAAACTATCAGACAGATGGACACGGACAAGGATCAAACCATTGGGAATCGGAACGAGGCAAAAACCTCACGTTCTCGGTATTGATGCACCCCACACACGTACCAGCCAACCGACAGTTTCATATCTCTATGGCAGTATCACTGGCGGTGACCGACGCATTAGGACAATATATAGGCGACTTAAGCGTGAAATGGCCTAACGATATCTATTGGCGAAATGCTAAGATCTGTGGCATGCTGATAGAAAACAGACTGAAAGGCATGCAGATATGCGATAGCATTGCGGGCATAGGCATCAACGTAAACCAACGCGAATTTCAAAGCGATGCCCCAAACCCCATATCGCTCTGGCAGATAACCGGACAGGAAACCAACCGGCAAGCACTATTGGAAGATATTATCTGTCGCATTGAAAGCTATATGCTGCAGGATGTAAGGGAACGCTACATGCAGGCTCTATACCGCAGAAAAGGCTTTCACCCCTACTGCGATGCGCAAGGCGCTTTTATGGCACGCATAGAAGATGTGGAGGAAGACGGACACCTGGTACTGATGACCGAAGATGGGGAGCGACGCCGCTATGCTTTCAAAGAAGTATCGTTTGTGATCTGAACACCCCTACTACATGATGATAGACAATAATCAATAAAAAACAAAGATAATATGGCAAGATTTAAAAGAATCCTCCTGAAGCTCTCTGGTGAGAGTTTGATGGGCAATCAAGGTTACGGCATCGACGCAGAACGCCTCAGCGACTATGCCCGACAAATTAAGGAAGTCAGTGAGATGGGCGTACAGATTGGTATCGTCATCGGCGGTGGCAACATCTTCCGCGGACTTAGCGGCAGTCAGAAAGGCTTCGACCGCGTGAAAGGCGACCAGATGGGCATGTGTGCCACAGTAATCAATTCGCTGGCACTATCATCAGCTTTGGGAGCTATCGGTGTGAAGAACAAGGTGCTGACAGCCATCCGCATGGAGCCTATCGGCGAATTCTACACCAAATGGAAAGCTATCGAGGCGATGGAAGCAGGACAGGTATGCATCTTCTCTGCAGGTACTGGCAACCCCTATTTCACTACCGATACCGGCAGTAGTCTGCGTGGCATAGAGATAGAAGCCGACGTGATGCTGAAGGGCACACGCGTGGATGGCATTTATACCGCCGACCCCGAAAAGGACCCAACCGCTACTAAGTTTGACGAAATCTCCTATAAAGAAGTATTGTCACGCGGTTTGAAGGTCATGGATCTTACCGCTATCTGCATGTGTCAGGACAACAATCTGCCTATCTATGTATTCAACATGGACGTGGTGGGCAATCTGAAGAAAGTCATGGAAGGTGAGGAAATTGGAACCCTCGTACATCCTTAATCCCACTTACTTATACCAACAAAGCGAGCCGCAACACAGAATGTTGCGGCTCGCTTTGTTATTGATATACTATTTGGATTATTTCTCTTCCTTGAAATCGACGTATTCTCCATCGCCATCATCAAAGATCTTCTTGTTTTCACGACCTCTGCGGTCTATGATGGTTTCACCAAATTGTGTCGTGGTATGCACCTCGACAGGATCTTCCTCTACCGTTTCATTCTCCCATCGACTATTGGTATAACCAGCCGTCTGTGCACGACGGTCATACTGTTGGCGCTGCCGTCCAGTCTCATTGCGATACTGTCTGGCATGTTCGCCTGCAGCATCACGCATCTGTCTCTGCATGCGGCGAATCATTCGCAACACCTGTCCCCCCACAAGTAGGACAAGAAACACGATAAAGAAAAAAACAAAGAGGATCATTCCTCCTATGGCTTTAAGCATGACTATAGGGTTTACTTATTTCTTCTTGTTGATATTGGTAAACAATGACAATACCACATACCAGGCAATGATAACGGCAATGCCGCTGACCTGGAGCAGTAAGAGCAATGGAATGCAAGAGAGAATGAATATATACTTCACCTCGTTGCCACGCCATCCCCAATGTTTAAACTTCAAAGCGAAAAGGGGAATCTCAGCGATAAGCAGATAGCTGGTGAAGAAGATGGCAGCCACCACAACATAAATGCTGTAGGGTAATGCCTCAATAGCTTTGCCACTACCCACAATCAAAGACCCCCAAAAGAGGGCATTTGCAGGAGTGGGCACGCCGATAAACGATGTGGTCTGACGCTCATCGAGATTGAATTTAGCCAAGCGCAACGCTGAGAAGGCAGCCATCACAAAGGCGACATAAGGCAACAGGGAATATAATCCTCCCATGCCTTCAACCTGACAATACAGATAGTCGAAGAGGATTGCAGAAGGTGCAAAACCAAAAGTGATGTCATCAGCCAACGAGTCGAGTTCCTTACCAATGGGTGAGCTAACACCAAGGAGGCGTGCACTCATACCATCGAAGAAGTCGAATACCGCACCAATAACGATAAACAGCAATGCCTTATCCCATTCGCTGTAGAATGCCATACATGTTGCGATGCACCCAGAGATGAGATTGCAACAGGTTATGGTGTTAGGAATATGTTTTTTGATGCTCATAATGTAGAATTCGTAAAATGTAACTGTATTACTTCAATACCGCCAATACGGTCTGGTCGCCAGTGGTAGGCTGATCCATGCGTACACGCACTTCAGTACCTATTGGCAGATAGACATCCACTCGCGATCCGAGCTTGATGAAGCCTAAGTGCTCGTCGATGTTACATTCCTCTTCAG
>SAMEA3663092__coassemble_200_pt1 | contig 21050 bp, 19 predicted proteins | sample SAMEA3663092__metabat2_low_PE_029 | metagenome-assembled genome bin SAMEA3663092 (sample SAMEA3663092) | pig gut metagenome | biome: pig gut; feature: pig-associated habitat; material: faeces | place: France | collected 2012 | reverse complement strand
GATGGTATGGGTGGTATCGGGGGTGCCTACGATGGAGATGATGTCGAAACGTAGGTCGCCATCGTAATATTTCATCTTGACGTAATGGTTGGCTGCCTGCTGGAGGTTAGTGATCTTCTGATAATCTACTGCCATTTCGGGGTCGGTGAACAGCCGGTTGCGACGGGTCTTGACTTCAACTATCACCATGGTGTCGCCATCCATGGCGATGATGTCGAGGTCGCGATGGCCACTCTTCCAATCGCGTTCGAGAATCTGATATCCTTTCTTTTCCAGATATTCTGCAGCAAGGGTTTCTCCCCATGTTCCGAGTTCGTTATGTTCTGCCATAGACTTATATATGATCAATCGTTGTTGGTATGTATCTTTTGTAGCATCATCTCTACCAATCGTGACACGGCATAGTGGTCGATGGCAGACTCGTCTATCCAGATGTAGTCGTCGGACAGAGGTGGTCGGGTGGCTGTTTCCCACAGCCAACAGTCTGCCAGGATGACACGATGGGTCAGTACGTGGCGCAGTTTACTGCACACGAGGGTCAGGTGGCCGCCTTCGGCGGGTAACGCATCGGGGGAGATCATTGGCGGTTCCCATAGTCCTTGCCAGATGTCGCCTTCGGGACGTCGGCGGATGGCGATCTGTCCGTTACACCTTATATAGATATAGGTGATGAGGCGTTCACTCACCTTGACGGTTTTGAGTTTTACGGGTAAGGTATCGACGCGTCCTTCACGACATGCCACACACGTTTCCTGGAGCGGACACCGCTGACACTGTTGTCCTTTGGGGGTGCATTGTAATGCACCGAAATCCATCATCGCCTGATTATAATCCGCAGCTTGATGTTCGGGCAACAGCTGTTGTGCCAAGGCAGCAAACTCGTGTTTGCCTGCTGTGGAATTGATGGGGGTGGTGATGCCGTAGTATCTTGAAAGGACGCGATAGACATTGCCATCGACCACGGCAACGGGGAGGTCGAAGGCTATACTTCCTATTGCTGCTGCGGTATAGTCGCCTACCCCTTTCAGGCTGCGCAGCGCTTTCATGTCTTTGGGGAATCCTCCCATTGCCACCACCTGACGGGCTGCCTGCAGCAGATGTCTGGCACGACTGTAATAGCCCAGTCCCTGCCATAAGCGCAGTACTTCGTCTTCAGAGGCTTGTGCGAGGTGATCAACGGTAGGCCAGCGTTCGATGAATCGTTGCCAGTAGGGTTGTCCTTGTTCAATGCGTGTCTGTTGCAGTATGATTTCCGAGAGCCAGATGGCATATGGGTCTCGTGTCTGTCGCCAAGGCAACATCCGTCCATTTTTCTGGTACCATTGCAGTATGGTGGTTGTGAAACTCATAGTGGTGACAAAGTTACTGAATCGGTTGCGAAAAACAAAATATCGGGGGATATTTTTTTGATCCATGGAGTACACGGATGTTTTTTAGTTGCTGTCGCAAGAAATCTTTGGAGGAAATCTTTCATGAAATATGGCCTTTGGCCAGAAATAATAATCTTTAAATAAAAATCCTTGACCAAAATGCGCTCAAGTTCCTCGCTTCTGGGAAGGGTTTTTATGGGGATCGCCTTACAGGCTCGAATTTTTGGAGCAGCGAGAGCAGAGAATAAATCCAAAAATTTATTCTTTGCCGAGTCGCGAGAAAAAATAACCTATGGTAAATCTTAAATAGAATCTTAAAAATAATCTTTAACTATAATCCGTGTCGTCCGTGTGCGGCATTAAAAATCCGTGTGGGACATTAGATATTGTGGTTCTGCTTATAGCGTGAACTTATATCCTGCTGTGATATAGATGGCATGGTTGCGTGCGGTGCGAGAGTTGTTGAAGTCCCAGCCACCGGGGTTGTCTGTCTCCAGATTGATAGCTTGTCGCAGTTCGAAACAATAGGAGGCATCGAGGGTGATGTGTCGCCATTCGTAGCTCACTCCAAGGGGAATGCCAATAACGACATTGCGGAATTTGCTGCTCACATTCTCCGATTTCTTCTCTTTATACGATTCCCATAGGTACATTGATGATACGTCGTTGCCGAGGTTCATCGTGCGTATGCTGTGTATAGTCATCTTATCTTTTGCCGAGAGGAGTATGCCAGCCTGCACACCAATATGTGCAGCCAAACCTTTCACACCAGAGAAATATGTCTTGATTTGCAGCGGCACGGAGAGATACGTCACGTCAAGTTTTTCGTCGGCAGACGCATATTTCTCTTTCTGTTTCTCGAATCCAGTGCCTATCAGACTGAAGTCAGCTCCCGTAAGCAGAGAAAATTTCTGCGACAAAGGAAACTCTACGCTTGCTCCAACAGTATATCCGGTTTTCCATTTCTCTGCTGCCGTTAGTGCAGTACCATTCATCTTGGCTATTGTTACGCCTGCATGTGGAATGACAGACACGTGGCGACTTTCGTTTTGAGCTGTTGCCCACATAGGCAACAACATCATGATAGCGACTGCTATGATATGTTTCATTGCAATTATTTTCGTTTATAAGTATAAAATTCTGTTGTATTACCTTGCTCGCGCGTAAGCTTCATACTGTTTTCAGTCTTGTCGCTTATAGTCCATGTTTCTGTATAATTGTATTGTGGGAAAAGGAGATCGGTCAAGTTTCCTGCAATAGTGATATTGTCACCCTTCAACATGAAGCATTGGTCGTAGAGTTGGCTTCCAAATCTATCCCATTTGTTTATTTTGTGATTTTCTGAAAAAGCTAATGTGTGGTAAAACTGCTTGTTCCATTCATCGCCATTGAGAATATCAATATCGGTAACATTCTCGCCATTGATCATGTGCGTATAGTGGATGGTTTCCCACTTGCCAAGCAGTTCTGCAGGCACAGGGGCCTTCATGATCTCGTAGGCTCGCATCATCACATCAGGAATATCTTTTTTCACGAAGTGTTCCACTTGCTGACTATTGTTATTGCGGTCCATGGCAAGGAATGAGTTGCTGCCTACGGCATACACCATCCATTGTGTTCCCAAAGAAGAGATAACACAGCTGATGCCGTTAAGTATCACCTCTGCCGAATGATATTTCACGGAATAATATTTTTCCACACCATAAATACATATCAAATCAGAGATGTTTCCTTCATCATCGATATAGAAGCCTGTGCCGTTCCCGTTATCCAGTTCCCAATATCCCGTGAAGTCAGCCATCGTGTATCCCGACATTTTCATGCCCTCAAGTTCGCTGATCATCTCGTTTCCATTTCCAGGGAGGGATGTCAGCTTATAGAAAGGCACTACGGATGTTTTTCCTTTATACGCAAGATACATTGTCCTGTCATTGTTTCCCGCCACTGTCACATTATAATAGGTGCCATTGCTGATAGGAAGTTGCATCTCATAGTGGTTGCCGTTGATGCTCCATTTACCTGTTTTGAATCCCAGTTGATAAGGATTAGCGGTTTCACCGGTATATAACCATTCGCTGACAGTCTCGTCATTGTGTACCACGATGCCTTGAATGGCACCATCGCCATTGATGTCACCATCGGCTATTTGCCAATAGCCGGTAATCGGGGTGTTAATATCAGGGGAGAGATCAGTTTGGTCGTCACTGCATGATGTCAGTGTAATGATGACAAGCAGGCATTGGGAAAGAAATGCGAAACAAGTACGTTTCATGGTTTTGTTTTTATTTTAGTATGTATGATGATACAAATGTACTACGATTTCTTGAAACAGCAAAAGAAGAAAGGGAAAAATATCAAAGTGGGCGAAAAAAAATGGGATTGCATGTTACTACAAAAAAAAAGAATGGATACCTTAATCTATGTTACATGGGTGTGATAACAGATGAACAATCAGTAGTTTACATCAAATATAACACTTATCCACAGGATTTCTACACTACATCTTTTTATATAGGGGTCATCGTCATGCGATGGAAAATGAGACCGTTTCAGACAGGATTGCAACCGCATGAGAAACGCCACAAAACAATTATCATACGGTAAAAAACATATTCATTGCGTATAAAAATCATGTTGAGGAGTAATTTTTATAGACTGAAATTTTATTAATCAATAAAAAAAACGTATATTTGCACCACCAATAACGATTTTCTAAGAATCAATAACAATTTTAAAGGATTTATAAATATGGAAAAGTACACCTTGCGCAACTCTTTCGTTTTCACAGTAATTCTTCTCTTAGGATTCTGCGCCAACGTATGCGCACAGAACGAACAGTCGGAAGCAAAGAAGACTGTTTACATCGAGTATTTCAACCGTCCACAGAACCTCAGTTTTTCACAAGCTGAAGCTTTGCGCAACAAAGTGATTGAACACATTCAGTATCGCAAGCGAATTATTCTGATTGACGTGGATTCTGACAAATCGCTCAAACTGGAGCAATCACGACGCGAGAGTCCTGAAGCCTCTGCAGAAGGCGATATGGATCGTATGAAGACCATGGTGACCATTGGTGCCAACCTCATTCTTCAAGGTAGAATCAACTCGATTGCCACTAAATCTGAAACTGATAAAGAAGGTAAGCGCACTTATACTGCCACCTGTAGCTACACCCTTAAATTTGTGAATCCACAAAACGGTACCATCGTTGCCAGTGAGACCAACGAAAATTCCGGCCACGATGCATCGGAGGAAAAAGCCATTCAGAGTGCAGTGACAAGCGTTGGTACCTCGAATGCTATCGACAGATTGCTCGAAAACATAGCTCCCCTATACGGTCACATCCTCGAAATCAGCAAATTGAAGAAGGATGAAGCCAAAGAGGTTTATATCGATTTGGGCACATTACACGGTATCGACACCGAAACTTGGTTTAGCATCAAGGTAAGTCGCCAGATTGCCGGACGTACAGCCAACAAGGAAATCGGTCTTTTGAAAGTCAGCACGGTAGAGGGTGAAGACATCTCGCTCTGCAAGGTAAAGAAGGGTGGTAAAGAGCTCAAAGCGGCTATGGATCAGGGGGTCACCATTACCCTTCAGTCAAAATTCGTCAGCACCCTCTTCGGTATCCGTATCTAAGACCAACGAGGAAAATTGATTTATGCAGCCATCACCCCTCGTCGGCCTGCTGACCGATGAGGGTTTTAAGCCAATAAACCACGAAGTATAGATATGAAAAAGATTATCTGTTTCCTGTTGGGACTGATACTCTGCCCCAACCTTTTCGCACAAGTATATTCCAACGATGCCGAACTGGTGTCGGAGGAAAACGGTAATGTAACATTACGATCATCGGGCACTGCCGACAAGAAAAAGGAAGCTACCGCCCTCGCCATCAAGTCTGCATTCAACACGCTGTTTCACTCTGGTGTGGCAGGACTGAAAGGTGGTACTCCCATGATAGCCGTACCCCGCAAGGACTACGACTACCGTTTCTTCTCTGAGTCACGATACATCAACTACCTCACCGACGAACCCAAGGAGGTTGATGATATGAAGGTGACGAAGAAAAAGAAAGTGGTTGTGACGGTGACCATCAATACGAAGTCGCTGATTGCTGACCTACAGCACAACAGCATTGCTGTTTCGCCCACATGGGTGGATGGTAAGAAGCAGGTGAAAGCTACCGCCGCCCTCAATCCCACCATCGTCATTGTGCCAGAAGTGAACAGCAGCAATGGTACCGACTTTGAGGCGATGCGCAAAGCAGCAGAGAATAATGAGGCGTTGAAATATGCCCTCACCCGTGTCACTGCTGAATTTGCCAAGCACGGTTACAAGACCCGCAATTTCATCACTCAGTTGCAGAACTCCAAGAGAGATGAGATGATGCGCATGGGCAGCAAGTCGGACTTGAAGACCAAGATTGTGCAGCAGTTGCCAGGCGACATCGTTGTCAAGGTTGATGCCAAAGTACTGGCAGACAACCAGAACCACATCGAGTGTAACCTCAACCTGAGTGCTGTGGAGAATCAGACCAACGGCAACCTCGCTGCAGCCACCTTCCCCAGTGGCAAATACTACAAGGGAAGTACAGGCAATACCGAACTCGTGGAGTATTCTATGAAAAAGATTACTGCCGACTTCTTCGAGCAGATCAAGAGCTCATTTGAGAAGATGGTAGCCGACGGACGTGAAATCTATATTGACCTGACCCTCTCACAGAGCATCAGCGACTGGGACTTCGACCAAGACAGTCCTGAATCGGGTAACAACTTCAAAGACGCCCTCGACGACTGGTTGCGCGAACATGCCCAGCAGAGTGTCTATGACATGAGCAACAGTACCGATAAGTTTGTACACATCGCCCTCAACATCCCCTTGTGGAATGCAGAGCGCGGACGTTCATACACCATCTCTAATTTCAGCAGCGACCTCCGCAAATTCTTCCGCACACAGTTTGGTGACAACTACAAAGCCACCATTACCGCACAGGGACAGAAACTGGAGATTGTCATTGAATAAATTCCAGGGACTGAGTATCAACAATAATTACCAAGAGTATGAAAAGACTGTTCACACAAATAGCAATGATGACGCTTGCCATCGTAGGATATGCGCAGAGCGACATCCATTTCTCAACCGTGAAAGCAACGGATAAGAATTTGCCTGCAGAAGTCATTGATGCACTCGACCTCAAGATGCACCAGGTGCTCAACCGCAACAGCGCAGCAGCAGCCGACGTGTATAATGTGTTTGCCATCGAACCAGCCCTCTCGCTGGGCGATGTGCTCTCTACCGAGGGAATGGTGCGCAACGTATCAGTTGCCAAAGGCGAACTGGTGCTCATCGCCAAGAATATCATTGACGGCACGGAGTACTACAGTCTGACCATCCCCGTGGAGGCTGATGCCGTAGGCGATAAAGACAAGGCGCTGATGAAGCTGGTGCAGAATATCAAGGTGACCAACCCCGCCTTCACCCGATTCATACGTACCACCCGTCAGAAGATAGCCGACTACTATGCCGCCAACTGCGCCATCATCCTGCAGAAGGCACAAGCGCTGTATAACCAACGCCGCTATCAAGAGGCTGTCATTTATCTGTCGGCTGTGACAGGCAACATTCCCTGCTACGATCAGGCTTATGCCCTTCAGCAAGAGATTGCCGCCAATATCCCTGCCGGTCCAGATACCGTCATCGTAGAGAAGGAAGTGGAGAAACCCGTCATCGTGGAAGTGGAGAAGCCCGTCATCGTGGAAGTGGAAAAGCCACAGCCCGCCACTCCCGTCATCGACCAGAAGGCACCCCAGATGCCTCCTTACGAACTGACGATCTCGGTGAACGACCTCGATTTCCGCATATTGCGTTGCTACGGCAATAAAGAACAGAACCGCATCACCATCGAAACAGAATTCTGCAACCGCCGCATGAACACGGAAAAAGGTGATATTGAAATCAAATCAGCCTTCGACGAGAATGCCAAGGAGTTGGAGCGCTACAACTTCTCCGTCAACGAAAACGACAGCAATTACGACTGGCGCAATATGCCTCCGAAACTGGCTATGAAGCAAGACTTCTACCTCATCAAGGCAGACCATTTCATCCCCAAGATTTCATATATCAAACTGAAAGTGCGCGATGCCATCATTGAGATTCGCAATCTGCCAGTAGAATGGTAGCACAACACCTATTATAAATACAGACCATTATGAAACGACTGATAACCCTCGCATGCATGATGCTCGCCATCGTGACGATCTATGCACAAAACAAGGTGGTGGAGAGTAGTGCCAAGAAAGTGCCCGCATGGCTCGGCACAGCCGTAGAAGGCAAACTCGTGGTCAGCGTGACAGCCCCCACCTTAGCCCAGGCACAGGTCAAGGCGATGAACGAAGTGACTGAGCGCATCATCCTCTCGGTGGCCAGCAATGTCAGCGTGACACAACGCAACGTGGCCAGCGAAACCGTGACCAACGACGGTGTGGAATCGCGCGACGAATACAACCGCATCGCTAAGATGAAGTCTGCCAACCTGCCGTTCCTCAAAGGTATCTCGCAAGCCAAGGTGGAAGAGGTCTATTGGCGTCGCATGCGCGACAAGCAAACCAAGAAGGAGTTTTACGAGTATTCGGTGCTCTACCCCTACTCTCGTACCGAACAGCGCACGCTACAAAGTCAGTTTGAGAAGATTGATGCTGAGAAAGTGGCACAATACCAAGCCCTGGAAGACGGTATTGACGATATTGCCGATGTGGCAGACATCAAAGCCGCTATCACCCAGTTGGCAGCATTGAAGGAGTACTTCTTTGATGATGTCCGCGTGAAACAAGCGGAAGGGCTCATGTTGCGCTACCGCCAACTCTATGACGCTCTCGCCATCACCGGACGCTTCACCGATGACAATACCTATCTGGTACAAGTATTGCTGAAAGGCAAACCCGTGCGCGTTGCCAAGGTGCCCACCGTTAAATCAAACTGCGCCGGACAAATCAGCGTAGAGCCACAGGACGGTGCCTTCCTCATCAGTTTTGACGCCACCGACTGTTTGCCCGAAGAAGAAAACTTCCTCGACATACAGTTGCGCATAGAAAACAAGAAGCTGCAACAGCGTGCCATCATCGGTGTGGATGCCGATGCTACCATTAATATTGCGCAAGCCGTAGTGCCCGAAGGCAAGATCATCCTCACCGCCAATGCTGTCAACAAGCAAGACCGCACCCTGACCGACATCAATATCCGCATGACTCTCAACAACCGTCAAGGCATTACCTTCGGTCTGAAGAGCATCGAACTTGAAGTGCCCGAACTGACCGCCCCGTTGGTATTCGACGACATCGACGCCATCTTCGGTTCTAAAGGCATTATCCAGGTCAAAGCACTGGCAGAAGGCACGATGAAAGCCCGCACCACCAAGAAGTCGCGCTTCGCTTTCGTCAAAGGCACCATCACCGTGGTGAACCCCACCACCAATGGCGTGGAGCGCATCAAGGTGTCACTCCCCTACACCACCAACTGGGAAGAATAACCCGCAACCGTTTATAAACTATTAAATAATAACTCAAAAAACAAGAAGATTATGAAACAGCGTATTTTCAACCTGCTGCTCCTTGCAGCCATGATTCTGTGTGGTTCAACCATGGTTTCGGCACAGTCGAAAGCCCTGGCAAAGGACATTAAGAAAACCACCAAGGAATGGAAGAAGGCTGGCTGGACCATGCTTGCATCAGCCTCAACCATGGATTATGCTCTGACCAAGTATCGTACCTATATTGAAGGAGACGAGGAAAACCGTATCAGCCTCATCGGCATTGCAATAGGTTCTAATCCCAAGATTGGTCGCGACAATGCTACAATGAGTGCCGTTTCCAACTATGCTATGCGTGCGAAAGCTCAGGTAGTAGGTAAAGCCAAGAGCATTGCCTCTTCAGACAATAGCAGCATGACCACCGAGGAAATTGATAAATTCGGTCAGGCTTACGAAATGGCTGTCAACACCAAGATTGCCGGTTTGGTAAAAGAACACTTCGCCATGGTTCGCAACGTGGATGGTAAGAAAGAATTCCAGGTATTCCTTTCTATCGACGAGACACAGGCCAAGAAAGCCCGCGAGGCCGCAGCACGCGAAGCCAAGCAGAAAGCCGCTCTCAAGGATCTGAGCAAGGAAGTAGAAGACTTCATCGGTGAACCTGTAGCTCAGGATTAACCGACCACATATCGACAATCCGAAAGCCGACCGCAAGGCAGTCGTATGCTTCGGATTGTCGATTTTTTCATTATTCACAGACTGTTCACCATTAACACCTTCAACAATGAAAAGACTCGTTTTTCTCGCCGTAACAGCGTTGGCAAGTATTCCCTTGTCTGCTCAAGTCGTTACTGACGATTTTGACAAATTCATCCAAGAAGAGAATGCCTCGTTCGACAAATTCATCGACGATGCCAACAAGGAGTTTATCGAGTTTCTGCGCCACCCATGGAAAAAGGCAGAAGCCAAGAAACCCGTGGAGCGACATACCAAACCCGAACCTCCGAAACCTGTCATCTACGACGAGCAAAAACATCCTGAAGATACTCCACCAGTGGAACTGACCATCAAGGATATTCTCAATCAGACCACCATCGAGGGACAGCAACGTCCTACGGTAGAGGTGAAGAATGTGGATCAGTTGACCTTCGACAAGCCGACACCCAAAGCGCAACCACAACCCAAGCCAACTCCAAAACCTACTGTGATCGTGGCTAAGCAAAATACACCCACCATCATTGGAGGTAATACACCAAAAGTAGAACCTGCGAAACCACAGGCTACACCAGTTAAGCCGCAACCCGTGGCACCTAAAGCAGAACCGACAACACCTGCAAAGCCACAGGCAACACCAGATAAGCCACAACCCGTGGCACCTAAAGCAGAACCGACAACACCTGCGAAACCACAGACAACACCGGTTAAGCCGCAACCCGTGGCACCTAAAGCAGAACCGACAACACCTGCGAAACCACAGACAACACCGGTTAAGCCGCAACCCAAGCCAAAAGCCAAACCCGCTATGCAGAGTTCGTTGCAAAAGGAATTCTACCCCAGTGTAGCCATCAACTATTGCAACACCAAACTCTATATTGACGCATCAATGAAAGGCGTTATCAATATCACCAGCAGTCAGGAATGTGCCGTTGCCGACGGTTACGAAGCATTATGCCGTTCCAACTACAAGCCCCTTATTGCCAACTGCCAGCAGGCACAGAAAGACTTCCGCCTCAACGACTGGGGAGTATTCCTCTTTGTGAAAACCGCAGCCGAAGCCTTATGCAACGATGAAAACAGCTGTATTGTCATGCAACAGTTCTTGCTCAACGAACTGGGTTACCGTGCGAAGATGGCACGTCGTGGCGATCGCAACCAGTTGTTATTGTTTGTTGCCACCGACTGCATGGTCTATGGTCACCCCTATTTCACCAAAGAGGGATTGAACTATTATAACATCAACGGCACGGAGGCCTGCACATTCTATATGTGTAATCAGGATTCGAAGAAAGCCAAGACTCCCGTTGCCATGCGCCTCAACAATGTTCCAGCCCTCAACAGCGGCGTGGTCAGTAGGCAGCGCACCAACAAAGCCGGCAATGTCAGTGTCAGCGTTAATGTTTCCAAATCGTTGATGGACTTCTATGCCTCCATGCCCCAATGCGACTATGGCGTCTATGCCAAGGCACCCGTAGCAGGTAGTTTAGCCCAAGAGGTGCTCGGCACATTACGTCCCCTTGTACAGGGAAAGAGTGAAGTTGATGCTGCCAATCTGCTATTGAACTTTGTGCAGACCGGTTTCAAATATGCTACGGATGAAGAACAGTTTGGTTTTGAGAAGCCCTTCTTTGTTGAAGAACTGTTCTATTATCCTGCCTGCGACTGCGAAGACCGTTCAGTACTCTTCGGTTGGCTGGTTCGCGAACTGCTTGGCCTTGATGTCGTTTACCTCGACTATCCCAACCATATCGCCACCGCCGTACAGTTTAAAGGCGATGTGAAAGGCGATTTTCTGACCGTTGATGGCAAGCGTTACACCGTATGCGACCCCACCTATATTGGAGCTTCCATCGGTATGACCATGCCCAATCTGCGTTCAGCAGGTGTTTCCATCCTTCGCTATTAACCCTCCTGTCCGAGTTGGGGATGAGCCATCACCTGTAACAATAATGACCGACATGGTACGATGTCGGTCATTATTGTTTTCAAGGGTTATTGTGCTTTGCAAGATTCTTATACTAAAAATCTCCGCATCAGTTTACAGGATTCAGCGGTGTCATGTGGTAGCCCATGGCAGAGAATTGCATGGCCATTCCCATGAGATAGAGTTGGTGGAGACATTGTGTATAGGCCTGAAAAGCCTCTTTGGTGCCAGGCTGTATATGTTCGTGACGCAACATATTATCGGTGCGCGAGGCACACTCCGCCACGATGTCCTGTGTTTTTCTGCGTCCATTCTCATCGAGTCTGAGCACATCCTCCATGATATGATCATCCATCGCATCGTAGCCACGCGCATCTCGCAACAGTTCGTAAAGCTGTGGATCAGCATTATAGCGCATCCAGTCTTTGTCCCACATGTATGCGATAGCCATGCCGATAAACATCATCCATCCCAGCGAAACGGTAGGATAGGCAGCAAACTCCCTGATGCCATCAGGGAGATAAGCCTCTATCAGTTGTTTCCATCGTCCTTCTACATCAGAACATTCAGGCAGACGCTCATCCACCACTTTCATTCCCAGCAGATAACGGTGCAGGTCATCGTGCAACCGCTGTTCAAAAGTTTTTTCCATATCTTGTCTATTAGTATTCATACGTTGGTGGACAATGGCTGCATCGCCTGGCGACAGTACCTTGTCCATACTTAATCATCATCATTCAATCTACAAAGATACAACATTTCGTTGGTTTTCCTATCGTTTTTCAGATAAAAAAGCTCCCATGTCATCCGACATGGGAGTAGAAAAAGGATGCATTCCGCAAATCTTCACAGACATAGCATGGAAGCATCATATTGTTTGAGAGTGTTTATTCATAATCAGTCATCAGGGTAATTGAGCGTGTTTATGCTATTATTTGCGCCCCATCAAATCGTCGTTGTTCACTTGTTTGGCAGTCTTCTTGACCGATGCTTTCAGACTTCCGAAGCGATAAGACACTCCAAACTGCAGATTCCAGTTAGGACCATCAACACGCTGACTGCCGATGTAGTCACCTTTCACGTAATGGGTTTTGATATCATTGCGATAACTGCAACGCACAAAGGTGGTGAGTCGATCTTCTTTAAGGAAGGAGCGACGGAGCGCCACGGAGAAGTTCTGCCATGCACAGTCATAACTGTAAAGCGTTGTCGGAGTGCCATAATCGAAATATGCAGACAGGGTCAACGCCAGTTTGGCAGGCAGTTCCTGTGTCAGTTGATTATAGGAATCGAAGTTCCATCTATGCATGGCAAGTCCAAGCGAAGTATTGGCTTTGTCCACCCAAGTGACGGTGCTATTGCTCACGAGTTTAGTGGTTGGAGTAATCTGCCACTGGATATAAGGCACGACCTGGAAGTAGTTAACCTTACCACTATTGTCGTAACTCGACATGAAGCGATTGTCTTCCACCCATTTCACTCCGGCAATAGCATCATCGCAGAGACTGAGTGAGGCATTGAGACCGATGGTCAGTTTAGTGGTCATGAGGTTGTATCCCAACGTGAAATTATTAGCTTTCGACGTGCCCAAATGCGGATTTCCGTAGCTGACGGAAATTGGTGTTTCGTTATGATACGGGTTCAGATAACTGATGCCCGGCCTTGACAATCGCATGGTGTAAGCGAGTTTCAGCGAGTTTTGATCATTGATGCGCCATGTCGTGCGAATAGACGGAACGATATCGTTGAAACGTCTGCTGAAATCATCTTGTGAACCGTCTGGCCATGATCCCTTCATGCGTGACGTCTCGTAGCGCAGTCCGGTAGCAAGGGTAAATCCACCGAGACGATATTTATATTCAGCATAGGCAGCCCCCACATCGGTCTTATGGTCAAACTTAGTAGCTGGCGAGCGTAGGAGTTCGCTGTTGAGGTATTCCCTCCTGAGGTTATCACTATTATTGAATCGCATCACATACTTACCACCCACATCTAATGAATGATGCTTGCCAAACGGACGTTCATAGTCAATCTGCAGGGTATGTTCGCTGAAGGTAGTATGATTGTCAAAAGACTGGCTGTCATATTCCCCATAGTTCAAACACTGTGACAGGTCTAAGCTTCCGTCACTATGAGAACGGGTGGTAGAAAACAGATAGTCGATGGCAAGGAGTTCGCCCTTTCTGCTGAAATTATGCTGATAGGACAGTTGCAAGTCGATATCGAAATAGCGCGCCAACACATCTCTACTGTCCATCTGCATGCTATAGATTGGATTTCCAGCAGCATCGGTCAGTCGGGTGTTTTTTATTGCATCATCTTTCACCCGATAGGCAAATCCACTTGCCGCCAGGGTCAAGAGATTGCAGGAGTCGAGTTCCAGACTGGCATCCATGCCATACCACATGTTTCTTCCCGGATTGTATGTTCTCCGTTCATCGTGGTACCGATTGTTGGTGTCGGTATAGACATAGTCGGTTGTTTCTGTCTGATGCCATTTCTGAAATGCCATACCGAAATACGGCGCGATGGTGAGTTTGCCTGTCTGTGCTGTAAGAAAGAGATTGCCATTGTATGGATTGCCACTATCTCCAAATGTCCCGTGCGAACTGACAGTACCCGTCAGTCCTTTCATCTGGCTCTGTCGGTCCATCACGATATTGAGGATGCCCACCAGTCCTTCCGCATCATATTTAGCTCCAGGCTCGGTGATGACCTCGATGCGTTTCACCATACTTGCCGGCAGTCCTTTGAAAAGTTCCTTGGCATTGTTGGTAAAAGACTGGTCAGGTCTGCCATTCTTGAATATTTTGAAATCACTCGAACCCTTGACCTTGATCGTACCATCAGCATCGACGGTAACAAACGGCACTTTCTTAAGCATCTCTATCAGCGGATTGGTCTTTGCCTCAGGGTCGGAAGCCACATCAAAGCTGACGCGGTCGTCTTTAGTCTTCACCATTTGTCGCTGTGCCTTAACGGTCAGTTCGCCCAAACCCACATTTTTATAGACATCAGTAGTGTCGGTGGCTACTGCAGCAGAGTCGCTCTGCGCCTTCGCTACAGGGCATAGGAGTAGCAGTATGGCTGCCCATACATATCTTTTCATCATTGTTTTGTGTTTATGTTGTGTATGTTTATTTCTTTCCGAGATAATCTATGGCTTGTTTGAGCATTCCCTCAAGATAGATATCTCCGCGAACGGTTTTGTTCATGATATTAGTCATATCCAAAATAGTATTCTTACATGTTGTCCGTTCGCCATAGGTCAAGAGACTGCTGTGATCTTTACACAGTGCCACTATCTTAGTAGCGAGCCCCACCTGCAGCATTTTCTGGCTAGGGTCTTTGATGGCATCGAGGAAAGCCACTCTGAGTAGTCCGAACTGAGTCATAAACTGCACATCATTGGTGACCTTCGACGGTTTAGCAGTCACATCATCTACCGACAGATCGTCAGCTGTTTTGCTGTCGTCTGACACACTAACCTGTTGCAGGGTTTTATTGCCCTGTTCGTCATAGCGCTCGATGATGAGCGTATTGCCAGAAAGAGTGCTACGTATGCGATTTCCCTTGGCGAGACTCGACAGGCTGTTCATCGTTACGCTTTTAGCAGCTTCTGGAGTCAGACCATAGATATGATAGTAGTAGCAGTGGAAATCCATTCCTTCCTTAAACCACACGAAGGCATAGGCATGGCGGCGAGTAGAGTCAGACGGTTCCTTGAAAAAGGTAGAATAGTAATAATGCGACTTATTACTTCCCAATGTCACCCCATACTCATTGTTTGGCCCATACACCACTTTCTTGGTGTTGAGTGTGTTCATCTTTGCTTCAGGTTTTCTTATAAAAAAGGAATAAGCACGGTCCTGATCCTTTAACATGGCTTGTTCCATTTGTTTAATGAGGTTTTTATTGCTCTCCGGTATTTTAAACTCCGTAAACTTACAGTAAGTGGTTGGCGAGTCGGTTCGATCCTGATAATCTGAACGCGACAACAGTTCAACCGTCGAGTTTCCAATAACCTTTTGATAGGCATTCTGGATTGTTTCCTGTGCCGAGGCACTTACAGTTGCCCACATGGCAACCATGGTAAGTATTATTTGTTTCATTGTTGTATAGTTATTTGCTCATTGTTCTACATATTCTTCCTCTTCGGCATCAAGGGCATCCATAGCCTGGAGGTATTGCATCTTACTATCGTTGAGTTCAACCATCTGTTGCAGTTGCATGGCTTGGAGCAAGAGTTCTGCCTGTGCCACGGCTTCATCGAGGTCAGCCTGACTGATGGCCTTGTCCACCGTCTTGGTAGTTCCAGTCTCAGCCAGATATTCTTTAGGAGGCGGTGGAACGCTGTGTAGTCGACGTATCTTCCGCTTAGTGGTTTTGGCGGGCGGTGTGATACTGTCTAATGGTATCTGACGTCGATCCACTGCCACGGTATCGGTTTCAACGGGAGTGATGGCCGGTTGACTTTGTGCTATCGGCTGCGGTTGGTCAGTAGTATGGTTCCAAAGTGTCAGTGCGCCAACCAGCAACACAGCCACCGAGGCAGCCGCCGTCATCCAGCGCAGTGGCAAGATGCGATGTTTCTTCTCAGAAGCGTCTGTTCCTACAGGACGAATGGTTGCCGTATGATCTTCCATTCCGTTTTCAAACATGCGGAACATCTCGCAATAGGCCTGCCAATCGTCGTTCGAGATTCCTTCGGGACGGTCGGCATCTGTTGCTTGACGGAAGAAGTCAGCCAGTTGTGTTTCCTGTTCAACTGTCGTTTGTCCATCCATGAAGCTTTCGAGCAGATTGATGAGTTGTTGGTTTGTCATTGTCGGTTCCTTTCTTTGATATCATTAAACAGTTTTCGGCGTGCTGCCGATATCATGGTTGCCACAGATGCTTCGCCTATTCCCAGTATTGCTGCAATCTCAGCGTTGGTGCGTCGTTCAGTCTGTCTGAGTCTCAACACCTGCATTTCTCTGGGTGGCAGTTGTTCGATGCGTTGTCGCAGCCATTGTTCGCTTTCCTCCCATTCCATCTTCCGGTCAGGTGTATCGGTGGTGGGAATATCGAGAGGAATGACTCTTGTCCCGCTGTCTATACTGACCGATGGTCGCCGTCGTCGTTGGTGGTCAATGGCAGTATGTCGAGCCACGACAACAGCCAGTCTGACGGCATGTGTTTCGTCGTGTAGCGTATCATGCACAGCCCATAGCCTAAGCATTGTTTCGCTCGCCACATCGTCGGCATCATCGCTATCGTTCAGCATGCGCGATGCCGTTTGCCAGGCCTTCATGCGCAATTGTTTTGCCGTATGTTCAAACTGCTGTTGGTTCACCTTCAGTATCCTTCCTTGTCTTATGCCGTATAGTTTTAAGGATTTGCCACGATGCCGTTCACCGTATCATTGCCTTGGTTTCTTCCTGTTCTGTCAATCACATACGCCTGTTTTCCGTCATATCTTGTGGCATTGCTGAGATTGGTATATTTCAGTTTCTTGTCACTAACACATCCTGATCCCATGACCGATTTACTATAGTTAGCAGTTCTTCCCGATACACTAACGTCTCCTGATCCTGCCACTACGCAATTCAGTTTATCACTGCAATCCACTTGTGCCTTGACCATACCACTTCCACTCACAACGAGAGAAGCATTGACAGCTTGCAGCTCATCAACACTTATGCAACCTGACCCTGCTACATTGCATGTGGCAGTTCCTACGCTGGCATTTTTCACATGTATGGATCCAGACCCTGTCACATTCATAGTCAGCATGGATGTTTGAACTTTATACTTATCGACTTCAACCTCTGCGCTGCCTGTCACATTGATCACATTGATTGCAGGCGAAGTGACATAGATGGTAACCGAACCGTTGTTTGATCCATTGCCCATATAATAAATGCCGCCAATCTTGGTGGTCTTGTAACCGATATTGAGGTGCTTATCTGTTTGTTTGATTTCGAGGCGATCGATTTCTTCTTTGTCACCCTCCATACGCACACTATGTCCGCTACCTTGGATATAAACCACTTTGGCACTACCAAGGATATTCAGAACAGTAAAAGGTCGGAGTGGCTTGGTTTCCACAATCTTCGTTCCTGCTGCGACAGTCAATACTGTCAGCAGTAGTGCCAGTGTTGTTGTGATACATCTTTTGTTCATAGTCATTGTCTTTATTCTGTTTTTGCTGATAACGATTTGGGGCTTTTCCCTGCGTCTTTTATACAAATAACGAGAAAAAACAGCAGACTCAATGACAGGCAACGCGATTTAACACTATTTTAACATCATATAAACTTTTGGAATTTAACCTCGCGTTAACGCAAAGAGCCAATCGGAATTTAAGACACTTGCGCACAAGAACGAAAAAGCCACGTTGTGTAACACAACACTTTTGGCATGACATTTGTCTTTGGCAAGCATGATTTCGTATGAAAAAGAGGTATGGTAAGCGAAAAAACGCATTTAAAAACGATAAAAGGTGAGTTTTACAAAAAGATTAAGTAATTTTGCAGGTGCATATAAAATTCGTGATACGATAATATCCCGTGGCATGCTTCTTCGCTGATGAAAGATGGCACACGATATCGGTCACGCAGTCATACTACTATCACAAATCAAATATCGTGGCATGAGCCAGTCACGGTACATTATAATTAGAAACAAACAAAAAAGTAAAGTAATGAATATTTTCAACTACATCATTCAAATGGGTGCATCGGTGATGATGCCCATTCTTTTCACGATTATCGGTCTGTGTATCGGCATGAAATTTGGCAAGGCACTCAAATCTGGTCTGTATGTGGGCGTAGGATTTGTGGGCCTCGGTATTGTTACAGCTTTGCTTACCAATAATTTCAAGGATCCGCTGCAGGCTGTTGAGGATATCTTCAACCTCAACCTGAGTGTGTTTGATATGGGATGGCCTGCTGCCGCTGCTGTAGCATACAATACAGCTGTCGGTGCACTCATCATCCCTGTGTGCCTCGGTGTTAACTTCCTCATGGTAATCACCAAAACCACACGTACTGTCAATATCGACCTATGGAACTACTGGCACTTCGCTTTCATAGGTGCTGTGGTATATTTTGTGTGCGGCGAGAGTCTTGTATGGGGGTATTTTGCAGCTATCGTGTGCTACATCATCACACTCGTGATGGCAGACCTTACGGCAGAGCGCTTTCAGGAATACTACAACCTTCCAGGCATCTCCGTGCCACAGCCTTTCTGTCAGAGTTTCACACCGTTTGCCATTGCTATTGGATGGCTGCTCGACAAAATACCGGGATTCTCAAAACTCAATATCGATGCCGAGGGCTTAAAGTCAAAGTTCGGCGTTATTGGCGAACCCCTTGTACTCGGTGTGGTAGTAGGCGCATTGATAGCCACTGTAGCCCATTGGGGCGACATCACCCAGTTCGATCAGTTTATGGCGACCATGCCCGCAGGTTCTACCGCTACCGATGGTGTGATGCGCATTGTGAAGCATATTCTCTTCCTTGGCGTAACGATGGGAGCCGTGATGGAACTGATACCCCGTATCACCAAACTGTTTATCGACGGACTGATGCCTATCTCAGAGAAGACCAAAGAGGTGGTCAACAAAAAGATGAAGGGCAAGACCATCCACATCGGTATGAGTCCTGCACTCGTTATCGGTCACCCCACCGCGTTGGTAGGTACTTTGTTTCTGATTCCTACCTATATCGTTATAGCAGTAATTCTGCCAGGCAACCAGTTTCTGCCCCTTGCATCGTTGGCAGGCCTGTTTTATATTTTCCCCATGATGCTTCCCTATACCAAGGGTAATGTGGTGAAGAGTTTCATCATAGGACTTATAGCATTACTCATAGGACTTTGGTTTATCACCGATATGGCTCCCGATTTTACCAAGGCCGCCGCTTCGGTATATGCGCAGACCCAAGATAATGCCGCTCATGTTCCAGAAGGATTCCTTGCAGGTAGTATGGATTTCGTTTCCGCCCTGTTTAGTTATGTCATCTATGCTCTGGTGAAGTATTTCAAATATATAGGTGCTGCCGTATTGGTAGTCATCACCCTCGCCATGATGCTGATCAACCGCAAGCGCATTATCGCTGACGAGAAAAAGAAAGTAAACAACTAATAATTATAGAAAGTAATGAAAAAGATTTTAATGACTACAGCCATTTGCCTGGCAGCCATTTCGGTGAATGCACAGTGCAAGTATAAAGGCTATGAAGTAAAAGCAGAAAACAGCTACACAAACTATTGTGTGCGACAGGCTTCAAACCCCAGAGATGCCAAGAGCTACGACACACAGCGTTTGCGTAGCGAGTATCTCATTGAGAAAATCATGGCACCAGGTGAAGTAAACTGGACCTACACCACCATCGACCGTTTCCTTGTGGGAGGTGCAATGCCAACCGATACTCCACTGAAACTCACATCAATCGAACCACTCTATGTGGATCTCAGCAAGAGTGACAATGGTCGCAATCTGCTCGACAATCGCGAAATTGGTATCATCAACGTAGGTGGTGACGGTAGCGTGACGGTTGACGGCAAGCGCTATGACCTCGCTTTCCAGGAGGCTATCTATGTAGGTAAGGGTGTAAAGGAAATCATTGTGGCAAGTAAGAACGCACAGAATCCTGCTAAGTTCTATATGAACAGTGCATGTGCCCATCAGAGCTATCCCACCAAAAAGGTGAGTCTGAAAGACGCGAAGAATATTATAGCAGGAAGTGCTGCCGAGAGCAACGACCGCGTTATCCATCAGATGATTCTCAACGGTGTGGCTGGTGTGCGCACCTGCCAGTTGCAGATGGGTATTACCGAACTCAAATCAGGATCGGTATGGAACACAATGCCTGCTCATACCCACCTCAAGCGCATGGAGGTGTATTTCTACTTCAAGGTTCCAGAAGGACAGAGCGTTTGCCATATCATGGGTGAACCACAGGAGACTCGTCTGATTTGGACAGGCAACGAACAGGCTGTTATCAATCCAGAGTGGAGTGTGCACTGCGCTGCAGGAACTTCCAACTATACTTTCATCTGGGGTATGGCTGGCGAGAACCTCATCTACAACGACATGCAGGTGGTGAAGATCACAGAATTGAAATAAGATTCACATATAAAAGCTCTTGTCTCCGGATAAGAGCTTTTTTGTATGCTCATGCCGAGCATACCCCAAATCAAAAGCCCCGTCCATGCTGACGGGGCTTTTGATATGGGGTAAAATGATGTTATTCCTGTTCTGATGCGGCATGCAACACCTCAGAGAGCGTTGGGTGGATGTGTACCATGTCGCGCAACTGAGCGACAGTAGCATTGAGACACATCAGACTGCTTACCTCCTGTATCAGGTCGGCAGCGTGAGCACCATAAGCATGACACCCCACTATGCGGTCGTCAACATCCGACAACAGTTTCAACAGGCCTTCGGCAGCATCCATCGTCAGAGCCTTGCCGTTGGCACGCCAGAATGCTTTGCGACAACGGTAGCCAGGCAATGTGGCTTTAC
>SAMEA3663092__coassemble_85_pt1 | contig 36005 bp, 20 predicted proteins | sample SAMEA3663092__metabat2_low_PE_029 | metagenome-assembled genome bin SAMEA3663092 (sample SAMEA3663092) | pig gut metagenome | biome: pig gut; feature: pig-associated habitat; material: faeces | place: France | collected 2012 | reverse complement strand
TTATCCAACGTTTGATAAAAGTGTTATCCAACGTTTGATAAAGGTGTTTTCAACGTTTGATAAAAGTATTGCCTAATGTTCGACAAAGGTATTTTCCAATGTTGCCAAAGGTGTTTTCAAACGTTTGGCAAAAGTGTTGGCAATGTCGAAATGAAAACAAAGTGATTGTTGGTCAGTGGTCGAACGGTGGTCGAATGGTGGTCGAATTTCCCGATTTTTAGGAATCGACCACCCGGTGTAAGTGCCTGTAAGCGTGCGTTATATTGTAGAATGGTGGCCGAGTGGTCGAAAATTTTAAAGGCACGCGTGCGTGCGCATGTGTGCGCGTACATTATATTATAATATAGAGATAAGCTAAATAAAAAAACTGTGAAGCAAAAACAAAGAAATTTATTTTTTTTTAGTGTTATGATGACAAACCGTGCAATGGTGCGTCATTATACTGAAATACTATATAGTTTGTACAACCTAAAATGAAATTTAAAGCAACCACCTTACACATGATGATATGTGTAGCCTTCATGATAATGACAAATGTCACAACGGCATTTGCACAGAAATATCGTGTGGCTGCATGCGACTGGATGATGCTGAAACGACAAAAGTTAGGAGAGTTTCAGCTTGCTAAAACCATTGGCGCTGATGGTATCGAGATGGATATGGGGCCATTAGGCAAACGACCGCAATTTGACAACAAACTCCGTGATCGTCATTTCCAGCAACTCTTCCGTCATACAGCCGATTCACTTGGTATCGAAGTGCCATCGGTAGCCATGTCTGGATTCTTTGCACAGAGTCTGATAACGCGCGACAACTGGCGCGACCTCGTAGCAGACTGTCTGAAAACCATGGACGTGATGGGTGCCAAGGTGGCATTCCTGCCATTGGGAGGCACTGGCCGCGAGTGGCAGACGATGACAGGCGAACCCTATAACACACTTGTTGCACGTCTGCACGAAGCCGGAGAGATGGCACGCCGCGAAGGCAAAATTATCGCGCTGCGCACAGGAATGGATGCCCGCCACACCAAGCGGATGCTTGCCGATGTTGATAGCAAGGGCGTGAAAGCCTACTTCAATCTTCAAGATGTCGTTGACCAAGGGCTCGACCCATCGACAGAATTGCGCATACTGGGCCGACGCCGCATCGCCCAGATCCATGCCTCGCTGACCGACAGCGTCACCCTCGACCGCGATACGCGAATCGATATGCCCGCAGTGAAACGCACCCTCGACCGCATGGGGTGGAGCGGATGGCTCGTAGTGGAGCGCAGTCGCGATGTAAGTCGTGTCAGAGACGTGAAGTATAACTTCTCCACCAATGTGGCATACCTCAAGAGACTGTTTCAAGAAAAAAGAGACAATAAATAAAAACTAATTACTAACAAAATGATTTATTCTATGAACAAAAATCGAATCTTTACATCAGGTAAAATGTGTGCCATAGCCCTCGTAGGTGCTGGTGCGCTGATGCTTGCCTCATGTGCAGAAGACGGTTTCACAGAAGAGCAGTTCGTTAGCTCTGTTACCAACAGCAAGCTCACAAACCCAGAACTGACCTTCGGTTCGCAGGTCAATTCCGACGGAAGTGAGAGCGTCATTGTGAAATGGGAAACCGTGGCTGGTGCCGGTGGCTACGAGTATGAGGCTTACAATGTGGACGACCCCACAAAGCCAGTAGAACTCGCTAAGGGTACTGTAGATGGAACATCGTTCACATTCCCCAAAGCAGAGGACACCAACTACGAGGTGAAGGTCCACACCATGGGCAACACCCGATTGAACAATACCGAGGCCGATGCTCCTGAGGCAGTGAAGTACAGCACACTGGTGCCTGCCATCACTATTCCTGCCGGTCAGGATATTGCTGAATTCGTTGCTGCCAATATGCAGGACAGTGAAAACGAACAGGCCTTCGAGTTGGAAGCAGGCGGTCAATACACCTGCAACACCGCAGTAGATTTCAAAACCAACAAGATGACTTTGCGCGGTAACAAACTCGACCATGCCACTGTGGTGATGGGCGAGAAAGCTGCCATCTTCACTTCAGCACAGCTTAAAGTGAAGTTTATTAAATTCGACTGTAGCGCCATCAATCGTAAGGGTGGTGTCATCGAGATGTCACCAGAGCCTCCTGCATCATGTTCAGCCGAAGCCCAGAAGGTGGGTGCCGGTAAGAACGGTGGCAAACCAGCCGATGTCTATATCCTGCAAGATCCTATCGTCATCCAGGATTGCGCCTTCAAAAACGTATGTGACGGACTCTTTTCAGTGGGCGAGTGCTCATGGGGTATCGCCGATGTGCGCGTGATGAATTGCGTGGTTCAGTTGAACAACGATGGTATGAAGAACTCCAACGGTGCCATCATCTGCGGATTCTCTAACGGCTTCAAGGCTCCAAGCGGTGGCTCATTCTGGTATGGTGGCATCAAGAGTATCACCATCAAGGAGAGCACCATCTACAACATTGTAAGCAACAGCAAGAACCGCATGTTCCGTTTCAATAACAAAGACTTGGATCGTGCATTCCCCACAGCCGACGGTAGCTGCACCATGATGGACAATACCTTCGTGCGCGTTTATGACAAGAAAGAGTTTGGTAACAACACTCCTAACCGCAAGGAGTATGTTATCACCTTCGATAACAATATCTTCTACGACTGTTTCCGTCTGCAAAAGTTCATTCAGGGCAACTGCACCAAGACCTTCCATCAGGAGCTGAACACCATTCAGGGCATTGCCAACTCAGTTGATGGCACCGACAAAGGCAAGTATGCAACAGAAGAAGAAATCGGTATCGATGTCGCTGAGACCAAGAAAGAACTCGACTTCACACAGCCCAACTACGGTATCAATTTCAAAGCCACAGGTGCTATCTCAAGTACTATTGGCGATCCACGTTGGAAGAACTAATCCATTAACGACCAAAAAATATAACTGAACACAGTATGAGAAAGTTTATTGCAAGAATATGTCTGGGTACGATGATGGCTTTTGCTGCCGCACCAGTCATGGCCCAGAACCAGACCGTTACGGGTAGCGTGGTCGATGAAAACGGCGAACCCGTCATCGGCGCATCCGTTATGGTGTCGGGCACCAAGACTGGTACGGTCACCGACGTCAACGGTACTTATAAAATCAATGTGCAGAAAGGACAAAAGGTTGTCATCTCTTATATCGGCTATCTGCCACAGACCGTATTGCCAGGAGGAAAGATCTCCCTGCAGGAAGACCGCCAAAGTCTTGACGAAGTGGTAGTAGTAGGTTATGGTGCACAGAAGAAAGCACACCTCACCGGATCAGTAGCCACAGTAGATATGAACGACGTGCAGGATATTGCTGCAGGCGGACTGGCTTCTACACTGAGCGGACTGGTTAATGGTATGTCGGTTAGTGGCGGTGATGCCCGTCCAGGCGAGCGCGCCACCATTAAGATACGTGATACCAACTCACTCGGTTCCGTGGGCGTCAGCGCACAGGAGCCTCTCTTCGTTATCGATGGTTATGTATATCCCAACGATATCAAGATTGGCAACAGCACCCAAAACCTCGGTGCTGAGGCATTCAATAACCTCGATCCCTCTGAAGTGGAGAGCATCTCTGTATTGAAAGACGCTTCTGCCGCCGTTTATGGTGCACGTGCTGCCAATGGTGTAATACTCGTGACCACCAAAAAGGGTAAGATTGGCAAACCAACCATCAGCTATAGCGGAACCTTCGGTTTTACCGATGAGGTGGCTCGCCCCAAAATGCTGAGCACCTATAACTATGGTCGTCTCTACAATGCAGTGGCTGCCGCCGACCCCACCAACACTTCGCTCAACAAGACCACCGCACTCTTTCAGAAGGATGAGCTCGAGGCTATGAAGAATCTCAATTATGATTTGCTGGGCGACAACTGGGAGACAGGATTCACGCAGAAGCATTCTGCCAATATCAGCGGTGCCACGGAGCGTGTCAGTTACTTTGGAGGTATTTCTTACTTCACACAGGACGGTAACCTCGGACGCCTCGACTACAACCGCTGGAACTATCGCGCCGGCATCGACGTGAAGGTCAGCAAGTGGCTCGGTGCCAATCTGACCATCAGCGGCGACTATGGTAAAAAGAATACACCACTCGTGAAAGTGGGCGGTTCGGGCAATGAGAAAGACTATAACCTGCTGCTCACTCACCCAGGATATATTCCCGAATATGTCAACGGCATGCCTATGGCTGCCTATGGAGTCAGCAACTCGGAGGTGAACCAAAACCAGAACTACAACTTCTCGGTGCTGCAGAACAATGGCGACTACAGCCGTTCGATGAGCAACAACATGAACATCAACGCTGGCATCACCTACGACTTCGGATGGAGCAACATCCTCAAAGGACTGAAACTGAAGTTCTCTTACTCGAAGAGTATCAACAACACGAAGAACAACCAGTATGGTTCTCACTTCACACTCTATAAGATGAACCAACGCTATGGTAGCGGTCAGCACCTCTATACACCAACATCTGGCGATGAAGAGGGCTTCGACTATCTCGCCAATAGCAACTTCGTGGCTCTCGAAAGGGCCAACGGCGATATGCTCTACCGCACCATGACACGCACCGACAACTATCAGATGAACTTCACCGCAACCTATGCGCGTGACTTCGGACAGCATCATGTCAACGCGCTCTTCGCCATTGAGAAGTCGGAGGCCGAGAGTGAATACCTCGAAGGTCAGCGTCAGACTCCTTATCCCTTCACCACAGGTCAGTATAACTCGGCTAGCGGCGAACGCACCACGGTGTTCACCCGCAGTGAGAGCGGTACGATGTCGTACATCGGACGTATCAACTACGCTTATGCTGATAAATACCTCTTCGAATTCTTGCTCCGCTCTGACGCTTCTACTAAATTTGCTCCAGAAAACTATTGGGGAACATTCCCTGCAGTATCAGCAGGTTGGGTAATCAGCGAAGAGAAATGGTTCCAGAAAGCTGCATCTTGGGTTGACTTCCTCAAACTGCGTGCCAGCTGGGGTATGACCGGTCGTGACAACACCGCTGCTTGGCAGTGGATGCAGGTCTATGCACAGGATGCCAACAAGGGAATCATCTTCGGTACGGGTGCGAACATCGATTCGGGTAGCCGTATCACCATCAATAAAAACAACTCGGCCGTCAACCGCGACGTGCATTGGGACAAGTCCTACAAGACCAACATCGGTGTTGACTTCCAGGTGCTCAACAAGCGACTCGCCGTTTCGGCTGAATACTACAATGAGAAGAACCGCGAAATGCTGATGAACATCAAGCAGAGCGTGCCTTCTACCGTTGGTACTCAGAGTGCCGCTGTCAACCTCGGCGAGATGAACAGCTGGGGATGGGAGCTCAGCGTCAACTGGCGTGACAAGATTGGCAAGGACTTCAAATATCGCATTGGTCTCAACACTGGCTATCGCGACAATGAGGTCCTCGTGATGGACTGGGTGACTGGCAACTCACTGTATCGCCAAATTACCAAGGGACATCGCACCGACATGGGACTCTGGGGTATGCAGTGCATTGGCATGTTCCGTTCATTCCAGGACATCAACGAATACTTCGACATGTATATGAAGAAGGAAGACGGCAGCTATGGCACCTATATGGGCATGACCAAAGAACAGGTTCGCCCAGGTATGCTGATCTATAAGGATGTGCGTGGCGCATTGCAAGAGAACGGCACTTATGCTGGTCCCGACCACAACGTGGACGAGGAGCTCGACCAGGTGCAACTCTCCAACCGCACCAACCCTTATGGATTCACCATCAATGCCGGCGCTGAATGGAAGGGCATCTCGCTCACCGCTCAGTTTGGCGCAAGCTGGGGTGGCTACACCGTAGTGCCTTCGGCTGCTCTGAAACCCAACGGTAGCCTGGAATACTGCAACATGCCATCGTTCTGGAATCCCGACAACATGTTTGTATATCAGGATATCTATGATGGAAGCGGAAATCTGCTGATGGAAGCCAACCGCGACGCACAGTATCCTAATCTGGCTTATAGCAATGTGAATGCCGTGACCTCTTCGTTCTGGAGAGTGAGTGCTGCACGTGTGGCCCTCAACCGTCTGACCTTGGCTTATACCATTCCTTCAAGCCTCTACAAGAAATTTGGTATCAATAACATCCGTGTCAACGTGACGGGTCAGAACGTGCTCAACTTCTACAACCCCTATCCTGATAAGTTTATGAATCCTATGGCAGGCACTTACGGCAGCTATCCTAACCTCCGCAAGTGGACTGTTGGTGTCAACCTCTCGTTCTAATTCATTATTGGGACACATTATATATAATAGTATAAGAATATGAAAAAAACAATTAAATATTTCAGTTTCGGTCTGTTGACAGTGGCTGCTTTCTCGGCTTGTAGCGACTCGTTCCTTGAGGAAAAGAAGAACTACGACAATGTCAACAAGGACGTATATAACTATATCGAGGGTGCCAACGGCCGCCTCAATGACCTCTATGCTTGGTCGTTGCCACAGGTGAGCAACATCTCTTGGAAGTACCCCTCATGCGGCAATGCCGACGACGCTGCCAAATCTACAGAGGAATATAGCGGCTTCGGCGCATTCGTTGACCCGCAAAACGAACTATCGTCGACAACTACGGGTACCAGCGTACCCGACTATTTCAAGGGTTCGGACGGCAATATCCAGGAACTCTGCTATGGTCGTATTCGCAATATCAACGACTTTATCAAAAACATCAAAGAGTGCACACTCAGCGAGGATAATAAGAATATCATGCTCGGACAGGCTTACTTCCTCCGTGCCTGGTGCTACTACAACCTCGTGAAATGGTATGGTGGCGTGCCCCTCGTGACCGAACCACTCGATCCCGTGGAGACTTCGTTCACCAATCGTTCTTCGGCTGAGGCCAGCATCAACTTCATCCTTGAAGACTTGAAGCAGTCGGCTGAACTGCTTGAGGCTAAGACTACCAATGGCGGATGGGACTCAGACAACTGGGGACGCGTCACCACGGGTACGGCTCTAGCCCTGAAAGGCCGCGTGCTGCTGCTTTGGGCAAGTCCGCTCTTCAACCGCGACAACGATGAAAGCCGTTGGACCAATGCCTACACCGAGATGAAGGCCGACCTCGCCAAGATCAATGCTTGTGGCTATGGCCTCTATCAAACCGCCAACAACGTGAATGGTAGCGACTTCGCCGCTCAGTTCACTCAGGTAGGACAAAACCCTGAGGCTGTCTTTGTGACACTCCACAACAACATCAAAGGCACAGGTGCCGACAACCAGAAGAATAACAACTGGGAGAACGGCATCCGTCCTAAGAATACTTGTGGCTCGGGCAAGAATGCTTCGGCTATGCTCGTAGATATGTTCCCCATGGCTGATGGTAAGATTCCTGAGGGCATGGAAACCTATACCAAACTGCCTACTTCCAAGTATACTTACGATGCCAACTATCCATTCATGGACCGCGACCCACGTTTCTATCGCACCTTCGCTATGCCTGGTTTCCGCTGGGCCTATAATGGCGATGCTTCGTCTGCCAATGCCAACAACCCATCGGATGGCAAGAACTATGTGCTTTGGAACTATGTGTGGTACACCACTCTCGACGACCAGGGCAATGCTGAAAGTGGCAACTCTTATGGTGCCGACAACTTGCTCGCTAGCCGTCAGGGCATCTACGTGCGCAAAAAGAGTGATGACCTCGATGTCAATCCTTCTGCTCTCTACACCTACAATCCTACACAGTCTGGCAATGGCGCGCCCTTCCATTCAGCTGCACAGCTCATCGAACTGCGCTATGCTGAGGTGCTGCTCAACCTCGCTGAGGTGGCTTGCGGTGCCGGTCAGTTGAACGATGCTGTGGGCTATGTCAATCAGGTGCGTCAGCGTGCTGGCGTTCCCGCCTATGATCTGCCAGGCGATCAGGCCACTTGCATGAGCGAAATCCTCTATGAGCGCCAGGTGGAGTTTGCCTATGAGGGTAAGCGCTTCGACGACATGCGTCGCTGGTTGCTCTTCGATGGTGGTGCAAACTTCGCCTCTATCGGTGCCAAGGTGCTGAAAGGATGGGGTGGCAATACCTGCACATGGCTCGGCTTCAAGCCTTTCAACGGTCAGCGTCGTGAGAACATGGAGTTCCGTACTGCTGATAAGTATGGCGTCGGCAAGACCACCTATGACTCGGATCCTCTGGTGAAGGCTGGCGTGACGCGTCCTGCTGGCGTTGACTTGCGCAACGACCTGACCGACCAGTTGGAGACGCTGAAGTCATGGTATGGCGACAACCTCGTGCGCAAACTGAAGAAGGGCGACGCCCGTGAGACCAATGGTGAGTCGACAAAGGTGGATCTCTATACCAACTTCCGTGCGAAGTACTACTTCCTTGGCTTCTCGTCGGCTATCTCAGAAAAGAATATCGGTTTGCCCCAAACCATTGGATGGGAAGACGCTAATAACGGTGGTGCGATGGGTACGTTTGACCCGCTGACTGCTGAATAATCTGAAACAAACATATCAAAAGGAATCCCTTGCATCATCGGTGCAAGGGATTCCTTTTTTTGAGGAGCGGGCTAAGTTTTCTAGAAAACCTATTCCCTATAGAAACCTCAGCCCATCAGCCCCCGCCCATCTCCTCAGAAAAAAATCCTGTGATAAATAGGTACATTTCTTTAAACCTTTCGTCATTATTATAGTCGAATACCACAGCCAACTACAATAAAATCTACATAAGAAACAATGAAACACTCTGTTTTGATGGCTGCAATGGCAGCCACTCTGCTGTTTCCTGCAACAGCCAAAGCCCAGTATCCACAGATCACACAGGAAGCAAAAAAACTGATTGACTCTTTGGAGAATAAGTGGCAAGCCCATAGCGACTCAGCTTGGGCAGTAGCATTCCCCATCGTGGTGAAAGAGGCACAGGAAGGAAAACCCTATGTGCCTTGGGCTTCGCGTCCATACGACCTTCGTCAGGCAAAAATCCCCGCTTTCCCCGGAGCTGAGGGAGGCGGTATGTACACCTTTGGTGGCCGTGGCGGAAAGGTATTGACTGTCACCAATCTCAATGACGATGGTCCCGGATCGTTCCGTTGGGCATGTGAACAGGGCGGTGCACGCATCGTTGTATTCAACGTATCGGGCATCATCCGTCTGAAATCCCCCATCTTTGTACGTGCGCCATATATCACTATTGCCGGACAGACTGCTCCCGGTGAAGGTGTGATTATTGCTGGCGAGTCGTTTCAGGTGGATACCCACGATGTTATCGTGCGCCACATGCGCTTCCGTAGAGGTGAAACTCTGGTATGGCATCGCGAGGATTCCTTCGGTGGAAACCCTGTGGGCAATATTATGATCGACCACTGTTCATGTGAATGGGGACTGGATGAGAATATTTCATTCTATCGCCACATGTTTGACATGAAGGATGGAAAACCCAAACGAAAGGTGCCTACAGTTAATGTTACCATTCAGAACACCATCTCTGCTAAAGCACTTGATACATGGAACCATGCTTTTGGTTCTACCATCGGTGGCGAAAATGCCACATTTATGCGCAACCTTTGGGCAGATAATACTGGACGTAACCCAAGTATAGGATGGGGCGGTGTGTTCAACTTCGTCAACAACGTGGTTTATAACTGGGTACACCGTACTGCTGATGGAGGTGAGTTTACTACCATGTCCAACTTCATCAACAACTATTATAAACCAGGTCCTCTCACTCCGAAAAACTCACCAGTGGGCCACCGCATTGTAAAATCGGAGAGCCGTAGCGTCAATCTCTTCCCCTTTAAGCAGTTTGGACGTGTGTATGCTACCGGCAATATCATGGAAGGATATGATGAAGTGACGCGCAACAACTGGAATGGTGGCATACAGACTGCCGACAAGGATGGTGATATTGATGCTACAGAACTCGCTCTGATGCGTAGCAACGAACCTTTCGAAATGCCATTTGTCAACATCATGGGTGCAGAGAAAGCCTTCGACTGGGTATTGTCAAATGCTGGAGCTACTATTCCCTCACGTGATATCGTCGATCAGCGTATCTGTGATGAGGTGCGTACCGGACAGGCATACTTCGTGGAGAAGTATGAGAAGAAAGTAAAAGACAATCCCTATGGCGACATGTGGGGACTACACGATAAGTCGAAAAACGAACAGGGATTCTTCAAACATCGTCGTCTTCAGCAGGACAGTTACAAACAAGGTGTCATTACTGATCCCCGTCAGATGGGTGGCTATCCTGAATATAAGGCTTGGACACCATGGGTAGATACCGATGGCGACGGTATGCCTGATGAGTGGGAAATTGCCAACGGATTGAATCCTAACGATCCTTCTGACGCTAACGGCGACTGCAATGGCGATGGATACACCAATATAGAAAAGTACATCAATGGCATCGATCCCAAGAGCAAAGTGGATTGGCGTAATCTCAACAACAACTACGATACACTTGCTGCCAAGGGTAAACTGATGTAATACAAGGTATTGACAATGATGAAAACCATGATAAAATGTGCAACTATCGTATGCTTTCTGTTCTTCTCTGCTATTTCGGCAATAGCTCAAGTGGCGCTGAAGAGCGAAGGCCGCGATGCGCAATATGTGGAGACTATCAAGGCACGATCGCAGAAAATAGTGAATGGTCTTAAGCTCGCCGATGCCCAACAGGCTGAGAATGTATGCCATATCATAGCTAACCGTTACTTCCTGCTCAACGATATCCACGAGACTTGTGCACAGCAAAAACGTTTTGCCAAAGACTCGGTGGCTGATTCCAAGCAGCGTCAGCATATTATAGAATGTGCAGAACGCAGTCGAGATGCAGAACTCTACAAGCATCATTTCGAGTTTACAGCAACTCTTTCGCTCTATCTTAACGATAGTCAGGTAGAGGCGGTGAAAGATGGAATGACCTATGGCGTGGTGCCCAAAACATATCAGGCTCACCTTGAAATGATACCATCACTCAAGGATGAAGAAAAAACACAGATTCTGGCATGGTTGAAAGAGGCACGCGAATTTGCCATGGATGCCGAAAATTCTAATAAGAAGCATGGTTGGTTTGGCAAATACAAAGGGCGCATTAACAATTGGCTCACAGCAAGAGGATATAATCTGAAAGCTGAACGTGAGGCATGGTACAAACGCATAGAACAACAAAAGAAAACAGAAAAATGATGAAAAAGGGATTCTTACAACTCCTTTTCCTACTTATGGTAATTCCATCGGCAGCCCAAGTGTTGCCGATGGATTACTCGTATTGTGGGTATGAACGTTCGGAACAGCCGATTCCAGATGCTGCCGTGAAGGTCTATGTGCAACCTACAGGTGGTGATGATGCTCCGTTGATTCAACAGGCCATTGACATGGTAAGTCGGCAGAAACCCGATGCTCGATTGGGTGTCCGTGGTGCGGTATTGTTGGGAGACGGTGTCTTTAACCTTGCCACTCCATTACGTATAAGAACCAGTGGCGTGGTGCTTCGTGGAAGTGGTCGCGACCGCACCATTCTGCGCAAGACAGGATACGACAGGGGAGCGCTACTCTATATCGAAGGACAGCCCCAGCGCATCTATGGAGATACTGTTGATGTGGAAAATACGCCTGCTGGCGCTCTATCCATAGGTGTTAAGTCATTACCCAAAACATGGACTACTGGCACCCGACTCCTTGTATGGCGGCCTTCTACTGCAGATTGGATTCGCTCACTCGGTTGCGAATCGTTTGGCGGAGGCCAGCGGATGGGGTATTGGGCATGGCATCCTGGGGATATTGATCTGCGTTGGAATCGCCGTATCATGTCGTATAAGGGCAATACACTGGCGCTCGACGCTCCCGTAACCCTCTCGATAGAACAACGGTGGGGCGGGGCTAAGGCTGTTGCCTATACCCAACCAGGGCTCCTTGAACGTTGCGGCGTAGAGAATCTTACACTTGAATCTGATTACGACCGCACCTTGCCGAAAGATGAAAACCACTGTTGGGATGGCGTATCAATTACTGATGCTGAGAATTGCTGGGTACGTATGGTCACCTTCCGACATTTTGCAGGTTCTTCGGTTGTCGTAGGTCGCAGCGCTTCTCAGGTCACTGTTGAAGACTGCAAGTCATTGGCTCCTGTGTCAGAGATTGGTGGTTTACGTCGTCGCACCTATTTAGTATTGGGCGAAAAAACACTCTTTCAGCGTTGTTATTCCGAATATGGCATCAACGACTATGCTGCCGGACATACTGCTCCAGGTCCCAATGCCTTTGTACAGTGTGACAGTTGGCAATCGTATGGTCCCAGTGGCAGTATCTCTTCCATGGCGCCAGGTCTGTTGTTTGACCTTGTCAACATTGATGGCAACGATCTTTTGTTCCGTAATCTGGAGTTGGAGAAGTTTGGTGCAGGCTGGAATACCGCCAATAGCACGCTTTGGCAGTGTACGGCTGCAGGTTTGTTCTGCTATTCACCTGATACGCTGAATCGCAATTATTCAATTGGTTGTTGGGGACAGATAGTAGGCAATGGTGAGTATTCCAATATGAACGAACATGTCAAACCCTATAGTGCGTATCGTGACCAATTATTGAAACGCCTAACTACCGATCGGGATGAGATAGATAAACGATGCCGTGTGTTGGAGCGAAATACTACTGCAAGCAGTTCGCCTACTATGGAAGTGGCGATGAAAATGTCGACAGAAGCCCTGTTGCCACGTACTACGATGGAGGCTTGGATTGATTCCGCACATTTTGAAGCAGACATTACACCGATTAAACCTTTGGTCTGTAAATCTCCGAAACCATCGGTACAGAATCCGTCCGTCTATGCCCTAATCAATGGTTGGATTACCAAAAATGGTGCTGTATTGGTTGGACAGAAGCATCAAACGCCTTGGTGGTCTGGTCGCACGATAAGTAGTTTCCTGCCTAAAGCCAAAGCTGCACTCACTCGTTTCGTACCTGGCGAAGAAGGTACTGGTCTCACCGACCGTGTGGATAGTGTGGTAGAAACCATGAAAAAATCGCACACAGTAATATTCAGCCAAAACTATGGTCTATGGACTGACCGACGACGCGATGACCATGAACGCATCCGTCGTAAGAATGGTGACGTATGGGCACCGTTCTTTGAACAGCCTTTTGCCCGTAGCGGACAAGGTACAGCATGGGATGGATTGTCGCTCTACGATTTGACCAAACCTAATCTGTGGTATTTCTATCGTCTTCGTCAGTTTGCTGAAAAATCGCAAGACATAGGTATCCTACTCAAAAACCAACACTATTTTCAGCACAATATCTTGGAGGCTGGTGCCCATTGGGTTGATTGTCCATGGCGTACTGCCAATAATGTGAACCATACACCATTCTTGGAACCAGTCAATTTTACAGGGGACAAGCGTATCTTCACCGCTCAACTTTTCTACGATACTACCAACGAAAGCCTCCGTCCGCTTCATCGGCAATATATCCGTCAGATGCTTGATGCTTTCAAAGGACAGCCTAATGTGGTACATTCCATTGGTGAGGAATTTACCGGTCCCCTGCCATTTGTGCGCTTCTGGCTCGATGTGGTTGCTGAATGGGAAACGGAAAATGGTCGCACTTTGGTGGCACTGGCTGTCACAAAGGATGTGCAGGATAGTATTCTGAACGATCCTATACGCTCAAAAATTGTCGATATCATCGACATCGAACAATGGTACAACCATCAAAAAGGACAATATGCACCGCCGGGTGGTATGAATATGGCACCACGCCAGTATATGCGTAAAATCCGTGGTGGTAGTGTGCGTTTTGATGACGTGTATCGTGCCGTAGCGGAATATCGCACCAGCTATCCTGATAAAGCAGTCATCTATTCCGCCCAAAAGTATTCTGAAATGGGCTGGGCAGCTTTGATGGCAGGTGGTTCATGTGCTAATGTTCCGGTGAATGATAAGATGTTTTTGCGTGATATAACCTCGATGAAACCGCAGAAAATTGACGACAACTACCTGTTGCAAGGTGATTGTGGCTATGTGGTATATAAGACAACCAGTACACCATTGAGTCTGCCGCTTGCCAGTTCTTCTACCTATAAATATATGCAGATAGATGCGAAAACTGGCGATATCACCGAGAAAGGAATGGTGCGACGTCAAATAGAGTTTACCGAACGAGGTATATACTGGATTCGTAAAAAATGACTTAAATAATGGGAAAAATCGGTATTTCACGATTTTTCCCATTTTCTTATTTGTTTTTTCGGTTGATATAAATCAATTCTTCTTAACTTTGTCATCAGAAAACAAACAAACTACTACACACATATACTACCTAACAACAATGACTACAGAAACGCAAAGAGCGCGTACTCAGACGCTCCTCACCGAATTCAGCAAGGGCAGCGATGCAGCCTTTGCCGAGTTGTACGAAATGTATGTACAACCTTTATATACTTATGGATTGCGCATGACACATAATGAAGAGTTGCTGAAAGATTGCATTCAGGAAGTTTTCCTTAAGGTATATAGTAAACGAAGCGAGCAGACAGATATTAAGAATTTTGCCTCTTATCTGGTCATCTCTATGAAGAACCGTCTCCTTGACGCCTTTCGTCATCAGTCATTTTGCAGCGACAATGAAGTAGAGTGTTATGCAGGACGAGCAGCTGACTGCGATGTGGAACAAGGATACTTATTGATCGAAGACGAACAGATGCAATTTCAACAAGTGGCAGCATTGATGCAATGTCTCACACCGCGACAGCGTGAAGCCATCACCCTTTACTATTTGGAAGGTCGTAAATATCCTGAGGTGTGTGAGCGTATGCAGATGAACTACCATTCAGTACGTAACTTGATGCACCGTGGTATGTTGAAATTGCGCGAATCAGCAGGTGTCTTACAGACTATTCAGTGATGACAACAGATGTGCCTATACGTCATTAGAAAAAGACGAGGCACGTGAAAAAGCACTATTATACCCAGGTTGATGAGTTTTTGTGTGATGATGATTTCATCCGCTACGTACTCGACCGCGACACATCGATGGTTTCCCGATGGGAAACCTATATTACTGCGCCCTATCGTGCCCATCATGCATTTCTCACCGCATGCGATATTTTGATGCATCTTGATGATTGTTCATTCCTCAGCAGTGAGGAAACTGCTAGATTGAAAGAGCGAATTTTTCTCTCTTTGGGAAAGAAGTCTCGATAGCGTATTTGTCGTGCAGTTCTGACATGTGCTTTTTTTATTTGCCTCTTACTACTATTCTATCTTGTCCTATGCCCTTAGGATAGTCCAAGTATGCTGTGTATAGATGATGACATAACGTGTACTCGTGCGTCCTTATTATAAAATAAATAACGACATGAAACGACTGATTTTTTCTGCTCTGGCTAGCATGGTTATCCTTGCAACTCAGGCTCAACCGTCGGTAGAAACCGAACGACAGTATCTCTCCGGGCACGGTGCTGACGATATGGTGCAGTGGGATTTCCGGTGTACTGATGGTCGCAACAGCGGACAATGGACTAAGATTGGAGTGCCGTCGTGCTGGGAACTGCAAGGTTTTGGTACTTACCAATATGGTATGCGCTTTTATGGCAAGGCAACTCCCGAAGGCATTGCTGATGAGAAAGGACATTATCGTACTACCTTCCAATTGCCTGAAGCATGGCGTGGCAGACAGATTCTGCTTACCTTTGAAGCTGTCTTTACCGATGCGCGAGTGACCATCAATGGGCGTAAAGCTGGTTCTGGACTGCATCAAGGCGGTTTTACCCGTTTTCAGTTTGATGTTTCTGACCGTGTTTTCTTCGGCAAAAAGGCTAATCGCCTTGAGGTGGAAGTGTCAAAGGAGAGTGCTGATCCACAAGTGAATCTTGCTGAACGTCGTGCCGATTATTGGAATTTCGGCGGTATTTGGCGCCCTGTCTTCATCGTGGCGAAACCAGCTCTCAACATCCAGCGAATAGCCATAGATGCGAAAGCTGATGGTCGTATGCGAGCAGAAGTCAATCTGAACCGTGCTGTTCCCGGTTCTACAGTAGGAGTGGAAATTGTTGATGAGGGTGGTAAAACCATTGCCCATAGTAACAGATTTGCTGTTGGTAGTGACCATACCCTGATAGATTTCATGGTCAGCCATCCCCGCTTGTGGAATGCCGAACAACCTTATCGCTATACAGCAGTATTCTCTTTGCGTGATAGTGGTGGCCGTTTGCTTCATGTGGAACGTCAGAAGTTTGGTTTCCGCACCATTGAATACCGCCATACTTATAATGGCGATGCCGAAGATGGCGTGTTTATCAATGGCAAGAAAGTTATATTCAAGGGCGTCAACCGTCATTCTTTCCGTCCAGAAACCGGTCGCACCCTGTCAAAAGCCAAAAATATAGAAGACGTCAAGCTTATCAAGTCAATGAATATGAATGCAGTACGCTTGTCTCATTATCCTGCAGACCCTGAATTTCTTGATGCTTGTGACTCGCTCGGACTCTATGTAGAGTGTGAACTTCCTGGTTGGCATTGGGCACACGGCACTATTGTTGGGTCGCAACTAGCGGAAGAAATGGTCACTCGTGACTGCAATCATCCTTCTATCATCTTTTGGAGTAATGGCAATGAAGGCGGGTTTAACTACGACCTCGAACCTGTTTTCCATCGTTTCGACCTTCAACAGCGTGTGGTGCTCTATCCTTGGGCCAATCGCAATGGCTTTGAAACCAAACATTACCGTTCGTGGGGTGAAACGGCAGAATACATGAGACAGAAAGAAATCTTCATGCCTACCGAATTTCTTCATGGCCTCTATGATGGCGGACATGGAGCTGGACTGAAAGACTACTGGCACCTCATGATGTCCAATCCACGTTGTGCCGGCGGTTTTCTATGGGATTTGATGGATCAAGGTGTGGTGCGTACCGATATGAATGGGCTTGTCGATTGTATGGGTAACTTTGCCTCCGATGGCATTGTAGGTCCCCATATGGAGAAAGAAGGCTCTTATTATACTATCCGCGAAATATGGTGTCCCGTACAAATCAGTAGGGAGGGCAACCGATTGAAAGTGGCAAACCATTATGATTTTACTTCGCTGAAGGATTGCCGTTTTACCTATCAGTATGTGGCAATGCCTCGCTACGGGGAATCAGCCACTAAGGTATTGGCACAAGGCTCATTGCCTTCACCCGATATCAATCCTCATGCCGAGGGATATATTACTTTACCCCAACAGCCAGAAGGCACACTCCTCGTGACAGTATGCAATCCGCAAGGTGAGGAAATCTATACCTGGCGCTTCGCAGAGGAGTTCATTGCTGATAAACCTGTCGTAGCTCAACAGCTCCAACCGCATGAGACCGACACTACAACCACTGTTGCCGTGGGTGGTCGCCACTATACGTTCTCGAAGAAAAACGGTTGTCTTCAGTCTGTTACTGTGGCAAATCGTATCATTTCCTTTGCTAATGGTCCCCGTTTCGTAGCAGCCAAACGTAGCGACCGTTCCGATGATGGCTTCTATAACCATGATGATAAAGAGGCATTTAAGAAGAAAACCGACTATATCACTTATGCTGATCAAGGTACTTTCGATGGTTTTTCATGGAATGATTCCACACTCGTTGCTACCTACAGACATGGTTCTCTAAGTCAAGTGGAATGGACCTTTATGGCCGATGGTAGTGTGAGACTGACCGCCCATTGGTATTTCAATGGTGTGGTAGATCTGTTGGGTATTACTTTCGATTATCCAGAACAGCAGGTGAAAGGCAAACGCTGGGTGGGCAATGGCCCTTATCGTGTATGGCAAAATCGCCTCGATGGCCCACAATATGGCTATTGGACCACTGCCTATAATGATCCCATTCCTGGTGAAACCTTCGAATATCCTGAGTTTAAAGGTTATTTCTCTACCGTCAACTGGATGCAACTTGAAACAAAAGAGGGCGTTATCGGCATCCGTCAGCCTAATGCCTATGTAGGTATTTACCAGCCACGTGATGGCCGTGACCACTTGCTCTATACTTTGCCAGAAACTGGTGTTTCGCTCTTGAGAGCCATTCCTGCTGTGCGCAACAAGGTTAATACCACCGATCTCAATGGTCCTTCTGCACAACCCTATTGGGCAGAAGGTTCAGATTCCATCACCGCAATACTCTCGTTCGAATGAAGAAATATCTCATCAGCATTGCCCTTTTGACACTTGGCATGCAAGCACATGCCTCGTCGCGCCCCTGGACATTCTGGTATTGGATGTACGGTGCAGTAAGCAAACAAGCCATCAAGGCAGATCTTCAAGCCATGAAAGATGTGGGATTGGAAGGCTGTTACCTCATGCCCATACGTGGTGTGGGTGAACGGCCCGACTATCAAGGCACTGCCCAGCAACTCACACCCACCTTTTGGCAGATGGTTGACTATGCCATGGAGCAGAGTGACTCACTACAGATGCAGATGGGTGTGCATATCTGCGATGGCTTTGCCTTGGCAGGCGGTCCTTGGATTAGTCCTGAAGAATCGATGCAACAGGTGGTATGGACCGACACCATCGCACATATCGACCGACGTCATTCCACATTTGTCTTGCCCCAAGCTCATCCCGGCCATTTGGGTTTCTATCGTGATATTGCCGCTTTTGCCGTTCGTGTGGCATCACCATTGCCCAAACCCCATGAAGGCGGAACGATCAAACGCGATGAAAAGGGAGTATTTCGTGCGAAAACACCCGGTTTTATCGAGTTTTCTTTCGATGCTCCGCAACAAGTACGAAGTATCCATATCGTGCCCAGTGGCAACAATGTGCAGGCGCAGCGATTGCGTATTGAAGCCAGTACGGATGGTGTAACCTATCAGTTGGTACGCCAATTGACACCTCCCCGACAAGGATGGCAGAATACCGATCAGAACTATACCTATAGTCTTCCTGCCACCACAGCCCGATATTTTCGTTGTTATTGGACGCCTGTAGGCACCGAACCCGGTAGTGAAGATCTTGATGCTGCTAAATGGGCACCTACGTTGAAAATACGTGATATCCGTTTGGGAGCCGATGCTGTCATCGATCAGTATGAAGCCAAGAATGGTAGTGTGTGGCGCATAGCCACCAACAACAGTCCTTCGACAGATTTTCCAGAAGTGGTGATGCTCGATAAGGATGGTAGTCCCAAATATCCGTTGGGCAATGGAATATGGCGTATTGTTCGTTTTGGCCATACCGCTACAGGTCACACCAATGCCACTGCAGGTGGAGGTAAGGGACTGGAGTGTGATAAATTCACACAGAAAACAGTAGAGAAACAAATTGATAGCTGGTTTGGACAGTTTATGAAAAGACCCCATTCCAACGTAGTGCGCTATATGCATATTGACTCTTGGGAATGTGGGTCGCAAAACTGGTCAGCGTCGTTTGCTGATGAGTTTCAGCGGCGTTGTGGTTACGACCTTTTACCTTTCCTTCCCGTTTATGCAGGCATTCCGATGCCAGGAGATGATCGCGTGTTGCGTGACATCCGTACCACCATTGACCATCTCATCAACGATGTGTTCTTTGCCACGGCAGCCCGCAAGGCCCGTCAATATGGAGTATGTCTTTCCTCAGAGAGTGTTGCCCCCACCATGATTAGTGATGGACTGACCCACTACCGCTATGTGGATTTTCCGATGGGTGAGTTTTGGCTCAATTCTCCCACACATGACAAACCCAACGATATGCTTGATGCCATCAGTGGAGCGCATGTTTATGGCAAAACCATCGTTCAGGCAGAGGGATTTACCGAGATTCGTGGTGTTTGGAATGAAACTCCAGCCATGATCAAGCCATTGCTTGATCGCAATTTGGCATTGGGCATGAATAGACTGTTCTTTCATGTCAACACCCACAACCCATGGATGGACCGCCGCCCCGGTATGACTCTCGATGGAATCGGACTTTTCTTCCAACGTGACCAAACTTGGTTTCGTGAGGCCAAGGGTATGGTCGATTACATCACCCGATGCCAAGAATGGCTTCAACGTGGTGTTCCCGTAGTAGATATTGCCGTATTTACTGGTGACGAAATGCCGTCTCGATCACTTACTCCCGACCGCCTTGTGCCCATGTTGCCCGGTCTTTTTGGTACCGACCGCATAGCTGATGAGGCACGGCGCCTTGCCAATGAGGGGCAACCCATGGAAGAAAGTCCCGTTGGAGTGCGCCATTCTGCAGGTATCATAGACCTCAAGAATTGGGTCAATGCCCTTCATGGCTACTGCTACGACTCGATGAATCCTGACGGATTGCAGAATGGAAGGTTTGATTATAAGGCGCTCGTCGTGCCACAAGGCTCATTCGTTTCCGATGCCTCCAAGCGTCGCATTGCTGAACTCGAAAGTCAAGGCGTGCGCATCATCCGCACACCTTATTGCCAAGACACCCTCGATGTCATCGGCCCTGATGCCTTATTGCCCGAAGGAGTGGCATTCAACCATCGTCGTGATGGCAATACAGAGATATATTTCCTTGCCAATCAGCTGGACAGCGCACGCACCATGACCATATCGCTGCGCACCACTAAAGGTGTTCCTCATATCTATTATCCTATCGATGGGAAGCAGGAACAACCAGTTTTCCGCCATTCCAACGGAAGAACCGAACTGATGTTAACCTTGTCAGCCTATGGTTCGGCATTTGTTATATTTACAGATGAGTCACAAGGAAATGCGCCCGAAACAACGCTTCAACACCATGTGCTCACCACAGCACCATGGGATATCCACTTCCACAACAATGGTGTCAGTCTCCAGCAGCAACCACTTGCTGATTGGACAGCGTCATCCAACGATAGTATCCGCTATTATAGTGGTCGTGCTACTTATACCACAAACTTCAAAATCAAGGTAAAAAAGGGACAACGCTATTATCTCTCGTTGCCTGATGTTAGAGATGTGGCGCAGATTTGGGTCAACGAAACCGACTGTGGCATTGTATGGACATCCCCTTACGAGGTAGATATTACCAATGCTGTGCATCGTGGCAACAATACGTTGCGCATCGCCGTTACCAACACTTGGCATAATGCTTTGCGTGGTGCTGATGCAGGCAAAGCCCCGTTTGATGGCATTTGGACCAATGCCCGATACCGCACCAAGGGCGACAACCTATTGCCTGCAGGTCTCCTTGCCCAACCCATTATCCGTATTACTAAAGCAACAAAACAACAATAATGAAAAGACTTCTACTATCCCTTCCGCTTTTGTGTCTCTGCACCTTGGTGCAAGCCAAGGTCGTGATGCCTCGCTTTTTTGCCGATGGCATGGTGCTTCAGCAGCAAACTGAATGTCGGCTTTGGGGCACAGCGACACCTGGTGCCCCTTTGGTCGTTACTGCTTCATGGACTCATGGTAAATGGAAAAGCCGTGTTAATGCCGACGGCAGTTTCTCTATCACCATCACAACTCCCACAGCAGGAGGCCCTTTCACCATCTCTATCGACGACGGTGAAAAGACCATGCTTAGCAATGTGCTCGTTGGTGAGGTATGGATTTGTAGCGGACAGTCGAATATGGAGATGCCCATGAAAGGTTTCAAGATGCAGCCTGTAGAGGGAACCACCGAAGAACTCTTGCGCTGTAAAGATACAAAAATGCGCCTTTTCACCGTCAAACGCCATGCTGCAATCACTCCACAAACCGATGTAGAAGGCGAATGGAGCGAGGCCAACAGTGAGAGCGTGCGCAATTTCTCTGCCACCGCCTATTATTTCGGACGTGCGCTGCGTCAGCAACTTGATGTTCCCGTTGGACTCATCGTCACCGCCTGGGGTGGTTCTGCTTGTGAAGCATGGATGGCAGCCGACTGGTTGAAGGCATTTCCAAAGGTGACACTCCCTCGTGATGAGAAGGATGTGAATCGGTTGAAGCAGCGTTGCCCCACCGCTTTATATAATGGACAGCTTCGTCCCCTTATCGGTTATGCCATGCGTGGTGCTATTTGGTATCAAGGTGAGGATAATGTGCCCCGTTACGACTACTATGCCTCACTGTTGGAAACCATGGTACGAGGATGGCGTGCCGACTGGAAGCAAGGCGATTTTCCATTCTACTATTGTCAGATAGCTCCCTACGATTATAGTCTCATCAATTGGAGCGGTAGCCAACTCTTGCGCGAACAACAACTCTTGGCTGAGCAGCGCATACCCCATGCCCGTATGGCGGTGTTGATGGATGCCGGTTTGGAATATGGCATTCATCCACGCATGAAACGACAAGCCGGCGAACGACTGGCTCTGCTTGCCCTTGCAAACACTTACGGCGTGAAGGGATTGCCCGATTTCGCTACTTATAGCAAAGTAGAATTTCAGGAAGATACTGCCGTGGTACAGTTTGACCGGAGTAAGGAATGGGTTTATTTCGAACATGGCACCACCTCAAAACTCTTTGAAGTGGCAGGTCGCGACAGTGTGTTCCATCCTGCTAACCATGTGTGGATAGCCCGTAATCGCGTTTATGTGAAGTCCGACAGCGTTGCCCATCCTGTGGCAGTACGTTATGCATGGTCCGACTGGGCAGTGGGTGATTTAATGCACGATGGTTTGCCTGTGTCATCATTCCGTACTGATTTCTGACCTTTGCCTCAGATGGTGTGTGGTCGTACATACATTCCGCGAAGCAGGATGTAGCCTGACGACAGACGTAAGAACAAAGATAAAATCGAACATATTCCCCTTTTTCGTGCAGATGGCCGATAGGGGCAGAACATATAAACAAGTAACAAACAATGAACAGACTTTATACCTTATTACTCATGGTGACGCTTGTCATGGGACTGCATGCAGCCGATGTACCATCCGTTGCAGGATTGTTCCCTCTCGAAGGCAGTGGCAGAACCGTGTGGAATTTCAACAACGGATGGCGTTTCCATCTGGGCGATGTGCCTGAAGCCAACCGCACTGACTATGATGATCACGCTTGGGAAGTGGTTTCCACACCCCATACCGTACAGTTGATGCCCGCCGAAGCCAGTGGCTGCCGTAACTATCAGGGTGTGGCATGGTATCGTAAACGCTTCGTGATGCCCGCCCAAACTGCTGGTAAAGACGTCAGCCTCCATTTCGAAGCCATCATGGGCAAACAGGTGGTTTATGTCAACGGTCGTGAAGTGAAACGTCATGAAGGCGGCTATCTGCCTATTACCATATCGCTGACGAAGCTCGGTCTGACTGCCGGCGATGATGTTTTGGTAGCTGTTATGGCTGATAATAGTGACGATAAGAGTTTTCCTCCAGGTAAACCACAGATGACGCTCGATTTTGCCTATCATGGTGGCATCTACCGTGATGTATGGCTGATAGCCAAAGGTATGGTGCATATCACCGATGCCATCGAGGCAAACCGTGTGGCTGGAGGCGGTATTTTCGTACATTGTGAGAACATCAGTAGCGAAAAAGCCGTGGTGTGTGTCAATACCGAAGTGGCTAATACTGGTCAGCAGCCTGTGACGCTGACCGTGACCAATGTATTGCAGGAGACAGGAAAACGTGTCGTTACCTCGTTGCGACTGGCTCCTGGCGAGACACGCACAGTCTGCCAGCGCATCAAAGTGGCTCGTCCCAAACTGTGGAGTCCAGAGTCACCAACCCTTTATCATGTCAACACCTATGTGCGTCAAGGTCGTCAGCCCATGGATGGCGGTACTACCCGCATCGGCATCCGGTCATTTGAATTTCGTGGCAAAGACGGATTCTGGCTCAATGGCAGTCGTTACCACCAGTTGGTAGGTGCCAACCGTCATCAAGACTTTGCATACGTGGGCAACGCACTGCCCAACTCTCAGCAGTGGCGCGATGCTCGCAGACTGCGTGACGCTGGTTTCACTATCATCCGCACCGCCCACTATCCACAGGATCCTGCATTTATGGATGCTTGCGACGAACTCGGTCTCTTTGTCATTGTGGCAACACCGGGATGGCAATACTGGAATAAAACACCGGGGTGGGACGAGAAGGTACATGCCAATACCCGTCAGATTATCCGTCGCGACCGCAACCATCCATCGGTTCTGATGTGGGAACCCATCCTCAATGAAACGCGCTATCCCAAGAAATTTGCCCTCGATGCCTTGCAAATCACACGAGAGGAATATCCCTATGAAGGTCGTCCTGTGGCTGCCGCCGATGTTCATTCGGCAGGAGTGGCAGACCATTATGATGTTGTATATGGTTGGCCAGGCGATGATTTCAAGGATGACAAACCCCGTCAGTGCATCTTTACGAGAGAGTTTGGCGAACTCGTTGACGACTGGTATGCTCACAACAATCTCAACAGGGCTTCGCGGTCATGGGGTGAACGACCTATGCTGATGCAGGCGATGAGCCTTTTCAAGAGCACCGACGAACTGTTTCATACCACCGGACAGTTTATCGGCGGTTGTCAATGGCACCCCTTCGACCATCAGCGCGGTTATCATCCAGATCCCTACTGGGGAGGTATTTATGATGCTTTCCGCCAACCGAAAACTGCCTTGCAGATGTTTTCTGCCACATTGCAACCGTTTGTGTCAGATCCGAAACCTCAGGTGTTTATAGCCCATGAAATGACGCAATTCTCTGATGCTGACGTCACTGTGTTCTCCAATTGCGATTCTGTGCGACTTTCTATCTACGATGGAGTTCATTCTTGGACATTGCCTGTGGTTCATTCCGTTGGTCATGCTCCCTCACAACCCGTGGTATTCAAAGGCGCATGGAACTTCTTTGAGGCACGCAACTGGAGTTATACGCAGAAAAACTGGCAGCGTGTGCACATGGTGGCAGAGGGTATTGTCAATGGTAAGGTGGTTTGTCGTGATGATCGTATGCCTTCACGTCGAAGCACCAAACTGCGTCTTCGTGTAGATACATTGGGACGTCAACTGGTGGCAGATGGCAGCGATTTTATCGTTGTGGTATGTGAAGTGACCGACGATCTCGGTCATGTACGTCGTCTTGCTAAAGACCAAATCCGTTTCACCGTATCGGGTGAAGGCTCTGTCATCGGCGATGCATCCATTGGCGCCAATCCCCGTGTGGTAGAATGGGGTAGTGCTCCTCTGCTGATACGTTCCACTCGCACTTCTGGAAAAATACGTGTTCATGCCGAAGTGGCATTCCCTGGCACTCACGCACCTACCGCTGCCGACCTTGAACTGACGAGTGTGGCAGCACCTTTGCCCATGCTTTCGGGCGATATTCAGCCTACATCAGGTGAAAATGCCGCTGTTTCTACCACGAAAACAGCTTCTCGTCAACTTTCAGAAGATGAGCGCAACCGTCTGTTGCAAGAGGTAGAAGCACAACAGGCCGACTTCGGATTGCAGAAATAAAGTATAAGGGCAGACGTCAAGCGATGCGTTGTTATTGTCCGTCTGCCCTTCGTAAGGCATAGTGCTGTTATGCGCAATGTTGCAAGTTCGAATCAGACGCTTGCTTCCCTGTGTGTTCGGGATGTCAACGAGATATAGTTCGCGGAAATCTATAGGATCGGAGAGAGATAAAGACCTTATTATTCCTCGCATACATACGCGCACACGAGCGCACGCAGGCGCACACGCGATGTCGAAAAAATCGACCACTCGACCACCAATACCGCTTAACCGACAGAGATACAAAGGCTTAACAGGGTGGCGATGACTTTATCCTGACGCGCTTCGACCACCATTCGACCACCAACTGACCAACTACTGGGCACATTCCCATCAAATACAGCCCACATTCCTATCAACTACCAACCACCTTTCCACCATCGGCTATCATCTGGGTTACGAACACCAAAGCCACTTCTGCACCGCCTTCAAGCGCAAATATGGCGTATCGCCATCGCTGTTTCGCGACCGGCAAAACAAGGTCCTTGCAAGTGCCCCTACATCAAGACTTGAAGTTTACGATGACGTGGGACGGGAAGTATAAAAGAACAGTATTCGTGAAGAAAGACAATCTGCCCAAGCAAATAGATCTCTCATACATACCGGAATGACTTGTAGATTGAAACGGCAAGGCTATTGACTATACAAAACGGCTCAAATAGACAAGTGTTTTTCCGCTATGCGATTAACAGGTCTGCGTTGTCATTTATTGTCGTTCAACAAGTTTTCTGTCATGAGAATTGTGTATTACTGAGTGAATTGTTCAGGTTTAAAAAACTACAATTATTGAAATTGAAATCGCTCTCACACTTCTATCCGGCTACTCCAATGAGGCACAGAATACCAGTAGTAGTATGTCGGCATGATTAGAATGAACTTTGAATATGCATATCAACAACAAGGGCACAACCGTCATGGTTGTGCCCTTGCAGCTATAGGGATAGGATAGAGGTGGGTTAAAGCTTCTGTTCCACTTCGATTTCTGTAAAGGTCTCGATGATGTCGCCCACCTGGATATCGTTGAAGTTGACGAGTGAAATACCGCACTCCAAACCAGTGGCAACCTCTTTGGCATCGTCCTTATAGCGCTTCAGTGCATCAATGGCAGCGGTGTGAACCACAATACCGTCGCGGATGACACGAGCCTTGTCCTTGTTGTGTACTTTTCCTTCGGTCACCAAACCACCGGCAACAGTACCGACCTTTGAAATCTTGAACACCTGTTTTACCTCGATTTCACCAGTAAGAATTTCCTTCTTCACCTTGTCGAGCATACCCTCCATAGTAGATTTCACTTCATCGAGTGCATCATAGATGATAGAGTAGGTGTTGATCTCCACGCCTTCGCGCTCTGCCAGTCGGCGTGCATCAGCAGAAGGACGAACCTGGAAGCCGATGATGATGGCATCTGATGCAGAAGCCAGCATGACATCGTTCTCGCTGATCTGACCCACAGCCTTTGAAATGACGTTGACCTGTACCTTCTCAGTAGAGAGTTTGAGGAACGAGTCGCTGAGTGCTTCGATAGAACCGTCGGTATCACCCTTGACGATGATATTGAGTTCGTGGAACTCACCCAAGGCAATACGGTGTGAGATATCGTCGAGTCCAAGTGTCTTAGTGGTACGGAGCGACTGCTCACGCTGCAACTGTGTACGCTTGTTGGCTATTTCTCGTGCTTCCTGCTCTGTCTCCATCACATGGAACGAGTCACCGGCAGTAGGTGCACCATTCAGTCCGAGAATAATAGCGGGCTCTGCAGGTCCAGCCTTTTCAATGCGCTGGTTACGTTCGTTGAACATGGCTTTGATGCGTCCGAAAGCTGTTCCTGCAATCACCACATCACCTTGTTTCAGTGTACCGTTGCTTACCAGTACGGTAGAAACGTAGCCACGTCCCTTGTCGAGTGACGACTCGATAATGCTACCCGTAGCCTTTCTGTTGGGATTAGCCTTGAGATCGAGCATTTCTGCTTCGAGCAATACCTTTTCAAGTAGAGCATCAACGCCGATTCCCTTCTTGGCAGAGATTTCCTGACACTGGTATTTACCGCCCCATTCCTCTACGAGGAGGTTCATATTGGCAAGGTCTTCACGAATCTTGTCAGGGTTTGCACCGGGCTTATCAATCTTGTTGATGGCAAATACCATTGGCACATTGGCAGCCTGAGCATGCGCGATGGCCTCCTTGGTGGTAGGCATGACGCTGTCGTCTGCAGCGATAATGATGATGGCGATATCGGTCACCTGAGCACCACGGGCACGCATGGCGGTGAACGCCTCGTGACCTGGAGTGTCAAGGAACGTGATTTTTCTACCGTCTTTCAGTTTCACATTGTAGGCACCGATGTGCTGGGTGATACCTCCTGCCTCACCGGCAATCACGTTGGTCTTGCGGATGAAGTCGAGCAGCGATGTCTTACCATGATCGACGTGACCCATCACGGTGACGATAGGTGCACGGCCGATGAGGTCGTTCTCGTCGTCGGCTTCTTCGGTGATGGCATTTTGCACTTCAGCACTTACGTATTCGGTGGTGAAACCAAATTCCTCTGCCACGATATTGATGGTCTCTGCATCGAGGCGCTGGTTGATACTTACCATGATACCGATGCTCATGCAGGTGCCGATTACTTCGTTGACACCGACATTCATCATCGTGGCAAGTTCGCTAACCGTTACAAACTCGGTCAGCTTCAGTACCTTGCTCTCTGCAGCCTGTTCGGCCATCTCGCTATTGAGGCGCTCTTGTACGGCATCTCGCTTTTCGCGGCGATACTTCGCACCCTTCTTGTTCTGACTCTTTGAGGTGAGACGGGCGAGCGTCTCCTTTACCTGGCGTGCTACAGCCTCGTCGTCAACTTCCAATGGCTTCTGTACTGGACGGTTCTTCTTGTTTTTCTTGCCGCCGCCCTGTTGTCCGTTTTGGTTGCCGCCTTGCTGTTGTCCACCGCCACCTTGGCGCTGTTGTCCGCCTTTGTTCTTTTTGTTGCCGCCTTGCTGCCCGCTCTGGTTGGCTGCAGCCTCTATGTCAACGCGTCCGCTACGGATGCGCTCACGCTTCTTGCGCTCGCCACCATTGCCATGCTGTGCATTCTTTTCTTCGCGTTCCTTACGGCGCTCCTCCTTCGATTTCTTCTTCGGACGAGTGCTTTGGTTGAGGGTGCTGAGGTCGATTTTACCCAGTACGTTGACCTTTGGAGCGTATTTTGTTTCGCTCTTCAGGGTGAATACCTTGGTTTCGGAAGCTTTTTCAGCATCCGCAGGCTTGTTTTCTACTGTGGCAGGCTTGGCCTCTTCGGCATTGGCAACGGGTGCTTCTGCCTTGGGTTTGGCTTCCTGCTGAGGCTTAGCCTCTGTTTTTGGCTTGGCTTCCACTTTGACGTTAGGTTTAACCTCTTCTGCCTTGACAGCCTTCTGCTCGTGGTTTGCAGGAGCAGCAGGGGCAGCCTCAGGAGCTTTCTGCTCAGCAACAGGTTTTGGTTCTTCTTTCTTTTCTACAATAGGCGATGCCTCTGTCTGGCTCACGGCAGCAGCCACAGGTGCAGTATCGCTATTGGCGGCCTTCTTTTTGCCTACGCTGTCGAGGTCAATCTTGCCCAAGGGTTTAAACTGTTGGCGTTGTTCCAACAGGTCTTCAGCCTTGTTGCTTTTCTTCTCGGCCTTCTCTGCCTTTTTATCCTTGGCTTTCTTCGCAAATATCATTTCGGCCTGTGTCTTCACAGCCTTGTCACCACTGAATGCACCCACCAGAGCCTGGTATTGTGAATCGGTGATTTTGGTATTTGGCGTCATTTCTTCTTTGACTTCGCCAAGTTCTTTCTTGTTTTTCAGGAAATCAACTGCCGTTTGAAGTCCTATATTCAGTTCTGATAATACTTTATTTAATCTGACACCCATTTAATTTGTTGCTTTACAATTCTGTTTTATTCTTATTATTCAAACTCCGCACGGAGCACGTTGAGCAGGTGGTCAACCGTTTCTTCTTCGAGGTCGGCCTTTTCGATCAGCATTTCGCGTGGAGCGTTGAGCACGGCCTTAGCGGTCTCCAGACCGATGGCCTTGATGGCGTCGATGATCCACTGGTCTATCTCGTCAGAGAACTCGTCGAGGTAGATGTCCTCGTCGTCGCTGTCTGAACCGTTGGATACACGGAATACGTCGATGGTGTATTCGGTCAGCATGGAAGCCAGTTTGATGTTCAAACCGCCTTTACCGATGGCAAGGCTGACTTCCTCAGGCTGCAGATAGACTTCGGCTTTGTGCTCTTCGGGATTGATGTTGAGGTTGGTCACCTTGGCGGGACTCAGCGCACGAGTAATGAAGAGCTGTGTGTTGCTGGAATAGTTGATGACATCGATATTCTCGTTGCCCAACTCGCGTACGATACCGTGTACGCGGCTACCCTTCACACCTACGCAGGCTCCTACTGGGTCGATGCGGTCATCATAGCTTTCTACAGCCACCTTTGCACGTTCTCCTGGCATGCGTGCCACGCGACGGATTGTGATGAGACCGTCGTTGATTTCGGGCACTTCGGCTTCGAGCAGACGCTCAAGGAACACAGGGCTGGTGCGTGAGAGGATGATACGCGGATTGTTGTTCTCGTTCTGCACCTCCTTGATGATGGCACGTATGGTTTCGCCCTTGCGGTAGTTGTCGTTGGGAATCTGTTCTGACTTAGGCAAGTGGAGTTCGTTGCCCTCATCGTCGATGAGCAGTACTTCGCGTTTCCACATCTGATACACCTCGGCGCTGATTACCTGACCTACGCGATCCTTGTACTTATTGTAGAGCGAGTCGTGCTCCAGTTCAAGAATCTTTGAGGCAAGAGTCTGACGGAGATTGAGAATGGCGCGGCGTCCGAATTTCTCGAAGCGCACTTCTTCACTCACTTCCTCGCCCACTTCGTAGTCGGGCTCGATTTTCTGTGCCTGTGTGAGCGAAATCTCTTTGTTTTCGTCCTGAACCTCACCATCAGCTACTACGATACGGTTGCGGTGGATTTCGAGGTCACCTTTGTCAGGGTTGACAATGACGTCGAAGTTCTCATCGCTACCGAACTGTTTGGCAAGTACGTTGCGGAGACTCTCTTCCAGCACGCTGACGAGAGTGGTGCGGTCGATGTTCTTGGTCTCTTTAAATTCCTTAAAGGTCTCAATCATTGACGGACCTTTGTCTTCTTTTTTTGTAGCCATTATATAATCTTTTTATTTTGTTTACTCTTTAGCTCACGTGTCAGAGATTATTTGAAGGCGAGGAGGTATTTGGCATATTTCACCTCGTTGGTATTGAAGGTCTTCTCCACATCCACCAATACGGGGCGCTTTTTCCCTTCAATCTTCTGCTTCTCCTTGACCACCACCACAAACGACAGTCCGTCGTCGGCTACCGACTGGAGCACGCCTTGGTATTTCTTACCGTCGGCAGCCAGCACTTCCACTTCTTTGCCAATGTGGTTGATATACTGCTGTACGACTTTGAATGGTTGTCCGATACCGGCGCTACCCACTTCCAGTTCATACTCGCCGAGTTCTTCTCCGAGTCTTTCCTGCAGGAAGCGGCTCAGCGCAGCACAGTCTTCAATCCATACACCATCGGCGTGGTCGATTTCGATCACGATGCGACCGTCGGGCGTCATGTCAACGTCCACGAGGAAGTAGTCATTCTGACTCAGCCATTCCTCTACTGCGGCCTTTACTACGTCTTTATTTATCATACACCTTTATTGGTATTAAAACAAGAATGAGAGGCTCTTGCGAGTCTCTCATTCCTCTGAACGTGTGCAAAGTTACGACATTTCTGTCAATCTTGCAAGTATTTCCACTTTTATTTCACTTTTTTTGGCGATAATAGTTTTTCGTATTCTCCTGATGTGTTGAGTATTCGCTCTGCTTCCTTCAGAGTTTTGTCTGTTTGCAGCATGTGGAGCAGTTGTCCGCTTTGGAAATAATAGGCGGATATGATATCTTGTTCTATCTGCCGTTGTATTTCGTTGCGGTGCTGTTGTAGGTCGCGCTCAATATCATGGTGGTCGAGTTTGGCTTTCAGTGCTTCAAATTCAGCCTTTGCGTCGTCGTAGTATCCTTCGAATTTTGCGGTTTTGATGAGTTCTTCAAACTGTTTCTTGCTGATCTGGTCGTAGGTAAATCCTGCTTTCAGCACTTGTTGGGTGAAGTCGGCATATTCAGCATCGGTCAGATGAAACTTGTCGGCAGGAGCAATGGTAGGATGCTTGGATATATAATCCACCACATAGTCAAACATCACTTCGGTAGAGTCTATGCGGTCCAAATACAGGAGGATGTTCGACATGGTATCGGGTTTGATTTCGATATCGGGCATGATACCACCTCCGTCGCGTACCTCACGACCATTGCGTGTATAGAATACGTGTGTCAGCGAATCGGGCACATGTTCTTTATAGCCACCGCCGGTGTGTTTATAGTTGATGGCTTGAATGCATCGTCCGCTGGGGATATAGTATTTTGATGTTGTCAGCTTGAGGTTACCGTTGTAGGGTAGGTCAACATTAGGAATCTGCACCAGTCCCTTTCCATACGTGCGCGTACCTATTATCAATCCGCGGTCAAGATCCTGTATCGAACCGCTGACAATCTCGCTGGCAGAAGCTGTCTCGTCGTTCACCAGTACGATGATGGGCATCACGGTATCGATGGGCTCCAGTCGGGTTTTGTAGTCAGAGTTGGCACGGCGCAACTTTCCTTTGGTTTCCACCAATGTCAAACCTTTAGGCAGCCACATATTGGCAATATCCACACATTCCGAAACCGAACCGCCACCATTACTTCTCAGGTCGAGTATGAGTTTTTTCGCTCCGCGTTGTTTCAGGTCGAGATATGCCAGACGCATAGGTTTGGCTGGTTCGCCAGAGAAAGTGTTCAGGTTGATATATCCCACGCCATCCGGGCGCATACCATAATAGGTTATTTCAGGTGTCTTGATGCTCTCGCGTGTCACTTTGAAATTCATCACCTTGCCCGTCGAAGGACGTTTAATCTTGATCATGATGGTGCTGCCTGCATCGCCACGCAGATGGTCGCTGACGTATGCCACGGGTTTGTTGGTCATCAGCGTGTCTTCAATCTGCAAGATGATATCTCCCTTGCGCAGTCCCACCTTTGCAGCGGGCATTCCCTCAAAAGGTTCGTCGATGACCACTTGTTTTCGTTTTTGGTGGTAGCGTACCACTGCACCGATACCCGCATATTTTCCTGTCATCAGCATCTTCAAGTCCTTTTGTTTGCTCTCAGGGTAATATTCGGTATAGGGGTCGAGTGATCGCAGCATCGCATTGATGCCATTGCCAATCACGGTATTGGCATCGAGTGTATCGACATACATTAGGTCGAGTGTCTTGTATATGGCATTGAATATTTCGATGTTCTTTGCCACATCTAAGTTGTGGTTTCTCGCTTCCTGTGCATTCATATTCATGGGAAGCCATGCCAGTAGTGCGGCAAAAGCTGTCAATCGGCATAGTTGGCATACGTTGTTTTTTCTTATGATCATATTGTTTTTCGTATTGTTTCTATGTTTATACGATGCAAAATTATAGAAAAATAACCGAAAAACGATTTTTTTTCTCAAAAAGTTTGTGTATTTCAAAAAAACGTATTACCTTTGCACTCGCAAAACAGAAAAACCTGCTTCAGTAGCTCAGTTGGTTAGAGCACCTGACTGTTAATCAGGGGGTCGTTGGTTCAAGCCCATCCTGAAGCGCGTTAAAAAGGAGTTAGACGAAAGTTTATCTCCTTTTTTCCTTTTCTATGCTCGGCATAACACCAATTCTGTTGTGTTAATCAGAGTTTTGTTCCAGATCTGTTTTAAATAAAATCCGTAAAAATTCGCGTGTGATATTTTCTTTGTGACATAACGGTTCTATATAGATATATTTTACTACTTTTGCATCATATATTGTTTTAGTAACTGGGAAATTGAGAAATTTTTGAAAAAAGTTATCGGTTTGCTTAGTTTTTCGGTTTGCTGAATCGTCCTTGTTGTGTATGACTGATAAAAAAGTCTGTTTATGACAAAAGAAGAATTTGAAAACATATACCGCCAGCATTATGCTAAGATGTACCGCCTTGCAAGGACGATGCTTTACGATGCTGACGAAAGCAAGGATGTGGTCAGCGATATCTTCGCCCGATTATTACGGGAGAAGTATCATCCCCAACAGCATCAACTGGAAGGTTACTTGATGACTGCCGTGCGCAACCGTTGTTGCGACGTACTTAGTCATAAGTCGATGCGAGAACGAGTGGAGAAACTCTTTTTGCAAGAGTGGCAGCAGAGCAACGTCATCTCTACGAATACTGACGATGATCGCTTGGAACGTCTGGTGCAATTCGTTGAGTCAGAACTGCCACCGCTCAGCCAACAAATTTTCCAGCTTCGTTTCCTACGCGAACTGAGTTACGAAGAAGTGGCACAGGCAACTGGCGTGAGCAAAGTGACGGTTTATAACCATTTGGCGCAGTCGCTACAGCGAATCAGAGCGTATTTTCAGACAAATGCATCAAAGGAGAAAAACATTAAGCTTACTTGAACGGTTGAATCGCATGAGAGTACTACAAAGTCAACAAAACAGCAAAACGATACATGTAATGGAACAGCAAGACAATATGCATATCCTGCTTTCGATGCAGGAACATCCCGAGCAGTACACCGATGATCAACTTCATCAGTTGATAGCCGACAATCCGGAATTGGCAGAACAGTTGGAACAACTCGCGCTGACAAAACAAGCATTTGTGAAGCATGAGGCAGATGAAGAAGTCATCCCTGTGGAAGATGAGTGGCAGAAATTCGCAGCCGAACACGCTGATGAATTTGAAGCACTTGATACACACGCACCACATACAGCAACTATTCAAACTCGATGGCAGGGTAAGCGACTAATGGGAATACTCCCTTATAAGGTTGCAGCAAGCATTGTCGGCATCCTCCTTACAGCAGGAGTGGCTTTCGCTGCAATCCACATTGTGCGTATGGTTAGCCAATCCCAACAGCAGATGCAGTCATCACAAACCACATCTGCCAAGCCTGCGACTTCTGCAATATCAACAGATACCATCCAGTCGGGCACGACCATATCTGCAAAACCCATCGTTTTCGATAATGTACCATTGGACAAGATGCTGTCTCAGATAGCTTCCTACTATGACAAAGAGGTGGTATTTCAGAATGTCGATGCCCGCAATCTCCGTTTCTATTTCGTATGGAAACCAGAAGATTCACTTGAAACCGTATTGCATCGACTCAATCTCTTCGAAAGCATCACCATAGAACAGAAGTCTGACAAGATAGTAGTAGAATAAACCATGAAAAGAATCATCATCATACTCATCTGCTGTCTTGCTTTTGTAGGGGTGCAAGCTCAGAAGATTACCCGTGAATACAATAATGTACCACTCAACGATGCCCTTCGCCAACTGAATGAGCAGAGTGAGAAATACAACATCAGTTTCCTGTACAACGAGTTGGAGGACTTCCGCATCACCACCTCTATACGTCATAAGACCGTTCCCGAAGCCATCCGTCAGATGATAGGCTTCTATCCCATTCGTATGACTGTCGAGGGTAGGGAGATTGTCGTGGAGTTTCCACAGAAGGCAGACTCACGCTATAAAGGCACCATTATCGATGAACAAGGTCATCCCATAGCCTATGCCAACATCGCCCTGCTCTCACCAAACGACACTACGCTGATTACTGGCGGAGTGTCAAACGAGAGTGGTTTCTTTGTCATTCCCTGTGCTCAACAGCCAGTTCTTGCCCGAATATCATTTGTAGGCTATAAGACAGGTTATGTCATGCTCAACACACGGGATGTTGGATCTATCAAACTCAAACCAGAAACCATTATGCTGAATGGGGTGAAGGTGACGGGCGAGCGTATCGTATCAGGAACAGAGAATGGTCACCTTGTCTATAACATGCCGATACTCCTGCAAGTATTTCCTGCCGATAATGCCTACGATGCGCTGATCAGTATTCCTGGTGTAAACGAGATAAACGGAAAGATTTCGTTCTTAGGACAGGGCGTGACTCTCATCATCAACGGTAAACCTACCACGCTCAGTGCCGATCAGGTTGTAGAACGTCTGAAGTCCATGCCGTCAGCCATGTTGGCAAAGGCAGAGGTGATGCCCTCTGCCCCGGCAAAATACCACGTCAGAGGAATGGCTATCAATATCGTGACCAAGGATTTCACAGGAACAAACCAGTTGACCGGACAAATTACGGGAGGCTGGCAACAAGACAAATATGGGGAAGGGCATGTTGGTGGCAACTTTATCTACAACCACGGCAAGTTGAGTATGGACGTATCATACACCTACACCAACGGCACAGGCTTTGGTCAGGTGGAACATGAGGCAAACCATCTCTTGAACGGAGAGCGCAAAACCTATAGCGACAACACACAAAACCGCAGCGACGGTATAGACCATAAATACCGCATTGGCATCGACTATGCCATCGCAGACAATCACAGTCTGAGTCTGGCCTACACGGGGCAGTGGAATTCAACCCACTCCACCAATACTACTACAGGTACGGCGCAAGCCATTCAAAACTCTCGCCAACACGAATACCTGCACAATGTCGACGCCAGTTAT
>SAMEA3663092__coassemble_63_pt1 | contig 43910 bp, 43 predicted proteins | sample SAMEA3663092__metabat2_low_PE_029 | metagenome-assembled genome bin SAMEA3663092 (sample SAMEA3663092) | pig gut metagenome | biome: pig gut; feature: pig-associated habitat; material: faeces | place: France | collected 2012 | reverse complement strand
TAACAACTATTCCCCAGAACCCCCACTGGTCTATCAAACGGGGGAAAACAAAATGGCTATTCTAAATGGACTTATCAAAAAAATGAGTGGATCGGCTGGTCAGTTGACTTTCAAGACTGTCAACGGTCGTACCGTAGTATCGGAGAAAGTGACCAAGGTACGCAACACCCGCACCAAGGGACAACAGCGTCAGCGCATGAAATGGGTGAACATCGTCCGCATGTATGCAGGACTCGTTCCGCTGCTTAAAAATGCCTTCGAGAGGAAAGCGCAGTACCACACCGACTACAACATGTTCGTCCGTGCGAACAGCGTGGCAGCTCCTGTCTATCTCACCAAGGCTGAATCGGATGGCGGCGCATGCATCGCAGCTCCCTATCAGATCACCCAAGGCACGCTGCCCTCTATCTCGGTGAAGGGTACTGGCGACAAGGCGGTGACCAGCATCAACCTCGGAGGTCTCGCCATCGACGAGAATACCACGGTGAAGGACTTCGCCAAGGCGGTGGTGACCAACAATCCGGAGTTCGACTACGGCGACCAGATCAGCTTCTACAAGGTGTTGCAGCGTCTGAACGCGGAAACTCAGATTCCCTACTGCGCCTTCAGTGCAAGCTACGTAGTGCTCGACAAGGAATCGACTGCGAAGCTCTGGGATCTCGTTGACAAGGTGGGATTCGCTGCCAAGGAGGGCTTCCTCGCCCATGGTGCGGACGAGGGCGACGGTGTGTTTGCCTGGGTACACAGTCGCAACGACTACGGCAAGACCAAGGTATCGACCCAATACCTCATCGACAACAACAGCATGTTGCAGGCGTACAAGACGGACGATGCGTTCACCAAGGCGTGCAAGAGCTACGGCAGCAGCGCCGATGTGTTCCTCACTCCCGACGGCAACGGTTCGGTAGCTCCCGTCACTCCCGCTGTCCCCGATGTGACTCCTACCGATGGGAAGTTTGAGGTCAAGCTCCTCGCCAATCCCTCAGTCGGTGGCACGGTGACCGGTGCAGGTCGCTACCCTGCGGGTCAGTCGGTGGAGATTAGTGCCTCGCCTGCCGAAGGCTACCAGTTCAACCGATGGAGCGATGGCGACACCAATGCCTCACGCAGCATCACGCTCAGTTCAAACACCGCCCTCACTGCCTACTTCAAGTCGGATAGCGACACTGGTGATCAGCAGCCCGGTGGTGGTGGACTGGAAGGCTGAACCACAGAGTCCTGCGGAACGTCCGCGGGACTCTTTAACCCTCACTTTTAGCGTATGAAACGAATACTCTCATTAGCCAGTTTCGTCTGTGCTATCCTCTTCGCTGCAGCTGGCATGATGATGCCTCCGCAAGGTGAGATTTCGGGATCCGTCCTCATCCTCGTTGCCCAGCTCTTGATACTGTGTGCCACCTTCCTCGGCATTAAAGACTATCACAACATCATCAACAGAAAACTATGACTCAAGATTCTAAAAACAAGTGGAGCGTCATCATCAACATTGCTTTGACCACCATCACCGCCGTGCTCTCGGCCCTTGGTTTCACCATTGGGTGACACTCCCTCTGGCAAACCCATGAACCGCCCCGTGTGGTTCGTGGGTGTTTTTTATCCACGGATCACACTCTAAGCGGATTCTTTTGGGGGTTGCTTCGCAAGAAATCTTTAGAGGAAATCTTCATGTAAAATCTAAGGACCTAAACGGTCCAGAAATCTATATTTAGTTTTAATCCGACAACCCTAAAATATTTCTTGTGAAGCAACATCTTAATCAAGATTTCCCCCAAAGATTTCTTGCCGTAGGCAACTAAAAACATCCACGGATCACACGGAGAACACGGAAATTTCGTTGAAGGCGATAGTACAAATAGAAAAGAGGCGGTATTCACATACGGCCTCTTTTATAATAAAATAAACATAAATCACTGTACAATTGATTTTAACAATAATTACAATTATTTACGTTGCAAATATACGAATAAAAACGATATGTTCCAAATTTTTTGAGCTTTATTTTTATAATGTCACATGACGGGTCAATGACATCAACACCAAGCGTTACAATATAACAATATAACAGTTTCCCAAAACGATTTTTGCGTTTCAAATAACAGATAACAGATAACAGTTTTGGGAAATGAATTTTTTTAGTAGCCTGAAGGCTAGATGTTTTGGAGTAGCGAAGACAGAGTGAGAGCTCGCTTTCACTATGCTGAGTCACGACAAAACAAACCATAGGTAAATCTTTGGAGGAAATCTTTTTTAAGATGTTGCTTCGCAAGAAATAATCTGTAATTCAGGGAGGTAGTAAACAAAATCTTTAACAAAAATCTCAACTGAAAATGCGCTCGAGTTCCTCGCTTCTGGGAAGGACTTTGTTATGGATCGCCTTACAGGCTCGAAATCTTAACTAGAATCTTGAATAAAATCTTTAACTATAATCTCTAACCTATAACCTATAAACTTTAACCTATAAACTAAACACTCCGTGTGCGCATAAAGAAAAATGGGTGTCCGACCAAGCGAACACCCATTTATCTCTAAAAAACGATATAAAATCAACTGTTTATCGAACCACCTACAATGTCGAGCAACTCATTGGTAATGGCTTGCTGACGACTCTTGTTGTACTGCAGGTTCAGCTGACGCAATAGCTCATCGGCATTGTCGGTCGCTGTCTGCATGGCTACCATACGCGCTGCATGCTCTGAGGCAATGCTGTCGAGCAGGGCTGTGTAGAGCATCAGATGTGCGAGTTTGGGGATGAGCAACGTGAGAACGCTCTCCATGTCGGGCTCGACGATGAAGTTGTCGTTCAGAGGTACTGCTTTCTCCTCGCGCTTCTGCTCGTTGCGGGCGTTGCGCTTGAGATAGTCCTGTGCCTCACGCGTGACAACAGTAGTGGTGAGGTCGCGCTCATGGTCACGCTGGAGCTCGCTCTCCAAATCGATGGGGAGGAAGGTCTTGGTGGTGAGCACCTGCGATCCTGCACTCTTGAAGTGGTGGTAGATCAAATCGACCTTGTCTATCTCACCGTGCATGAAACGGCCTCCGAGCTCGCGCGCCAATGCGATGCACTGGGCAACATCGGGATGTTCCACCATGTCGGCATAGTCGGTATGGACCTTACACCCCATCTTGGCGGCTGCATCAGCCACTTTACGTCCGATGGGATAGATCTCAACCTGACCGGCACCAAGTTGGGCAGAGAGGTCATCAACACGATGCTTGAGCAAACGGATGATATTGGCATTGAATCCGCCACAAAGCGATGAACTGCTGGAATAGACCACCAGTGCCACACGCTTCAAGGGACGCTCTTCGTTGAACACAGTCTGTGCCTCGGCCTCTGCCGCAAGAAACGACTTCAGGATATGCTCCAGCAAGGTCTCGTAGGGCAGCATGTTCTGGATGGCCACCTGGGCATGATGGAGCTTGGAAGAAGCTACCATCTTCATGGCACTCGTAATCTTACGGGTACTCTGGACACTTGCTATACGTCCCTTGATTTCTTTCAGACTCGGCATAGGCTATCAGGCTTTATAGGTTCCGGCGATGTCTGCCATGACTTGTTCGATACGCTGTGTGGTGGCGTCGTCGATCTTGCCACTGCCCAAGGTCTCGATGACTTCGGGAGCGGAGGTGCGCAGTTTGTCGAGGAAGGCATCCTGACACTCGCGTACTTTCTCGATGGGTACCTCGCGCATCAGTCCGTGTACACCACAATAGAGGATTGCCACCTGCTCGCCTACGGGCATGGGGCTGTATTGTGGCTGGATGAGCAACTGGTTGTTTTTACGACCACGGTCGAGGGTCATGGCGGTCACGGCATCCATATCGCTGGAGAACTTAGAGAAGGACTCCAGTTCACGATACTGTGCCTGGTCGATCTTCAATGTTCCTGCCACCTTCTTCATCGACTTGATCTGTGCCGAACCACCCACACGGGATACGGAGATACCTACGTTGATGGCTGGACGGAATCCTTGGTTGAAGAGGTCGCTCTCCAGGAAGATCTGTCCGTCGGTGATGGAGATGACGTTGGTAGGAATATACGCTGACACGTCGCCTGCCTGGGTCTCGATGATAGGAAGTGCGGTGAGCGAACCACCACCGCGTACATGACCCTTCATGCATGCAGGCAGGTCGTTCATCTGTTCTGCCACCTCCTGCTGTTCGTTCATCTTTGCTGCGCGCTCCAACAAACGAGAGTGGAGGTAGAACACGTCACCAGGATAGGCTTCACGTCCTGACGGGCGGCGAAGGATGAGGGATACCTCACGATAGGCAACAGCCTGCTTGGAGAGGTCGTCGTAAACCACAAGGGCGGCATAACCGCGGTCGCGGAAGTACTCACCGATGGCAGCTCCTGCAAACGGAGCGTAATACTGCATGGCAGCAGGATCGGCTGCTGTGGCGGCTACTACGATGGTATAGGGCATGGCGCCGTGCTCTTTGAGCGACTGTACCAGTGTGGCTACGGTAGAGGCTTTCTGTCCGATTGCCACGTAAATACAATAGACGGGTTTGCCTGCTTCATAGAAACTCTTCTGGTTGATGATGGTATCTACGGCAATGGCGGTCTTTCCCGTCTGGCGGTCGCCGATGATGAGCTCACGCTGTCCGCGACCGATAGGAATCATGGAATCGACAGCCTTCAATCCGGTCTGGAGCGGTTCCTTTACCGGCTGACGGTAGATCACACCAGGAGCCTTACGGTCGAGTGGCATCTCAAATGCTCCTGTCAGGTCGATGTCTCCCTTTCCATCCACAGCCTGTCCGAGGGGGTTGATGACGCGTCCCAACATATTGTCGTTGACGCGGATAGATGCGATGCGCTTGGTGCGCTTCACGACCTGTCCCTCTTTAATGCCTGCCGTTGGACCGAGAAGCACACAACCCACGTTGTCTTCCTCGAGGTTCATCACAATGGCCATAGTGCCATTCTCGAACTCGAGCAACTCGTTGGCTTCTGCATTGCGGAGTCCATAGATGCGTGCCACACCATCGCCGACGGTGAGGACGGTGCCCACTTCATCGAAACTGGCAGAGTCGTTGACGCCCTTGAGCTGTTCGAGCAGCACCTGCGAGACTTCGCTTGGTTTTATTTTGTCTGACATTTGTTTTTAATAATAATGCTTGATACAAGTGCCACGGGGGGACACTATTGCTTATTTACTTAACTGTGTGAGAATGGTGTTGAGCTTCGACTTCACGCTCGCATCCATGCGATAGGTGTCGTACTCAAGGATAAAGCCGCCGATGATATCGGGATTTACCTCTGTCTCAAACTCCACAGTGCCATTAGTCTTACTCTCTACCATCTGGCGCATCTTCTGCTCGGTCTGAGCGGACACACGCGCTGCGGTGGTGAGTTTTCCACGGATGATGTTCTTCTGCTTGCGGTAGAGCGTGATATATGAATTCGCAATGAACTGCATCACGTTCTCGCGGCCTTCTTTCAATACGAGATTGATGAAGTTTCGAGTGAGAACAGAAGGCTGCTCACCGGCGGCAACCGCCAGTATGCCCTCCTTCTTTTCTTTCGAAAGCATGGGATTTTCGACGGTCTGCCGCAGCTGATCTACCTCCAGGTAGCTCTTCGCCAAGGTCATCATGTCCTGATAGACCTTGTCTTCGAGACCTTCAGCGGTGGCTGCCTTCAACAGGGCCCGTGCATATCTGATCGATATTGCTCCAATATCCATACGCAATCATCAATTACTTATTGTCATTTAGCAGAAACTTCATCCAGCATACGGTCAATCAAATCCATCTGCGACTTGTCGTCTTTCAGATTCTCGCGAAGAACCTTTCCGGCAATATCGACACTCAAGGCTGCTACCTGACGACGAATGTCGGCGATTGCGGCATTCTTCTCCTGGGCAATGGCAGTCTTTGCCTCATCCAACAAGCGTGAACCTTCCTGACGGGCTTTTTCCTGGGCCTGCTCCACGATGGCGTCGCGGGTCTGGGCTGCCTCACGGAGTATCTGTGTCTGCTTCTCGCGAGCCTCCTGCAAGATGGATTCTCCTTCTTTCTCGATGTTGGCGAGTCGCTCCTGTGCCTCATGGGCCTTGCGGAGACTCTCGTCGATGAAGTTCTTACGCTCCTCTACCGATTTGGTGATGACGGGGAAACCGAACTTAGCGAGCAGAAGGAAGACCACCAAAAACGCGACGAGCATCCAGAAGAAGAGTCCGAAGTCGGGCGTCAGTATTGATGGTAAATTCATATCCATTTGCTTTGAAGTTTTTTATGGATTACATGAACACGCAAAGTGCGCAAACTACAACGGCAAACAGGGCAACACCCTCTACGAAGGCTGCTGTCAGAATCATGTTTGTACGGATAGTACCTGCTGCTTCGGGCTGACGGGCAATAGCGTCCATAGCGCTTCCACCAATACGACCGATACCGAGACCGGCTCCAATAGCTGCAATACCTGCGCCGAGACCGGCACCAAACTTAGCGAGACCAGCACCTGCGGCTGCCTGTAAAATCAATGATAACATAATCTTAAATTTTTTAAATGGGTTATACTTATTTTTTTTATTGTTTACTTTTTTTCTTTAGAGAATGTGTTTATCCTTCATGGTGTTCGGGGTGAGCCAGTCCGATAAATACTGCACTCAACATGGTGAACACGTATGCCTGGATGAATGCCACAAGAAACTCAAGGCAGTTCATGAAGAGCATCATGACGAAGCTCAGCACGGTAAGTCCACTTCCCAAAACAGCATTGAGTGACCATCCGATGAAGATGATGGCTGTGAAGGAGAGGATAATGGCGTGGCCTGCCATCATGTTGGCAAACAAACGGATCATCAGCGCGAAGGGCTTGGTGAGAATGCCGAAGAGTTCGATGACTGGCATAATAGCCACGGGATAAGCCTTGAGGAATGCAGGCACGTCGGGCCAGAAGATTTCCTTCCAGTATTCCTTATTGCCAAACAGGTTGATTGCCAACATGGTGCACAGGGCAAGGAAGAAGGTGACGTTGATATTTCCCGTCACATTGGCGCCACCGGGGAATACCGGCAACAAGCCCAACAGGTTGGTGATCAGAATGAAGAAGAACGCTGTCAGCAGATAAGGGGCATAGGGACGATAGTGCTTCTCGCCGATGGAGTCCTTGATGAGGTCGTCGTGGATGGTCATGACCAGCATTTCCATCATGCCGACAAAGCCTCTGGGGCTCTCACGCGTCACATCGTGCTTCTTGTACCAACGGGCGCAACTGAGGAAGATGGCGAGCATGACAAATACTACAATCCATATCTGAAGCACACTCTTGGTGATGCTCAAATCCCAAGGACGCACGCTACTACCGTCGGAAAGCCGCTCATAAATCTTACCGTTCTTCGCCTCGTTGAAATAGAAGCCTTGGTAATCGTGACCTTCTTCGGCAGCCTCTTCGATGCGAGAGGAACTGAAACAATGCCATGCTCCCGTTGCCTCACTTCTCACAATGACCGGCAGGGGAATGCTGACATGGGTCTTCCCGAATGTGGTAATGTGCCATTCGTAGGCGTCTGCCATGTGGCCCAACACGATTTCCTTCACGTCAACGCTATTAGACGCTGTCGCATTGACAGGGGACGAAAGCCCAAGTAACAGTAGAAGACTTACGAGTAAATATTTCATTTTCTTTATTTTATGCATTTCGATGAATCTTTTTCTCCACCCTCACAAAGTAAAGGGTATCGTAAATGAGCAGCACAAGGTAATAGACAAGGAAGAGGAAGACGAAGAAGCGAATCTGCATCTCGTCGTCGGCAAGAAACAGATAGATCAGCACGGTGGCAATGCCTGCTATCATACGCAAGCCAGATGCTGCAAGATAGAACGTCGGCAGACTGGCTGATGAACTGGATGCCACCGCACGCCAAGCCAAACCGTAGGTCAGGCTGGCGAACACTTGGAAACCTGCAGCAACGGCAAGGGGCACGCCTATCATCGAAAGGCTTCCCCATACACCGGCACTCAACAGGGCCAGAACAGTCATCACTGCGATGATTGTCAGGCTCTGAATGATATAGGTGACTGCAGCTTTACGCATCATGTGATTTTCTTGTACTTCCGTCATTGGTCTGTTTTCCTTATGCATTGAGTTCTACACAAAGTGCCACCTCATTCTTCTGCACTTCAACAAAACCGCCGGCAACAGCCAGTTGGCTTTTCACACCGTCTGACTTCGCATAGACTACGGTTCCTTCTGTCAGCGCAGAAATAATCGGAGCGTGGTTGGTCAGTATTTCAAACTGGCCCAAGACACCAGGAACGAGAACGCTCTGAACATCGCCCTCAAACTCGATTTTCTGGGGAGAAACTATTTTCAACTTCAACATACGAATTATCCTTTAGCAGCTTCCAACAGTTTTTTGGCCTTTGCCTTCGCATCTTCAATAGTTCCTACATTGAGGAAGGCCTGCTCTGGAAGATCGTCAACCTCACCGTCAAGAATGGCATTGAAACCCTTGATGGTCTCTTCGATGGGCACCATCACACCTGGCAGACCAGTGAACTGCTCGGCTACTGAGAATGGCTGAGAGAGGAAACGCTGCACGCGACGTGCGCGGTTTACGGTCTGCTTATCCTCGTCGGAGAGTTCGTCCATACCAAGGATGGCGATGATGTCTTGCAATTCTTTATAGCGCTGCAGGATCTCCTTCACGCGCTGGGCACACTCATAATGCTCTTTGCCCACAACGAGTGGGTCGAGGATTCGTGAGGTACTTCCCAGAGGATCTACGGCAGGATAGATACCAAGTTCGGCAATCTTACGGTCAAGCACGGTTGTGGCGTCAAGGTGGGTAAACGTAGTTGCTGGAGCAGGGTCGGTCAAGTCGTCGGCAGGCACGTAAACAGCCTGTACGGAAGTGATAGAACCTTTCTTGGTAGAGGTGATGCGCTCCTGCATGGATCCCATTTCAGAGGCAAGCGTAGGCTGATAACCTACGGCTGAAGGCATACGGCCCAACAGGGCAGACACCTCGGAACCAGCCTGAGTGAAACGGAAGATATTGTCGATAAAGAACAAAATATCGCTTGCACCGCCATCCTTACTGCCGCCATCGCGGAAGCCTTCTGCAACGGTCAGACCAGAAAGGGCTACGGATGCACGGGCACCCGGTGGTTCGTTCATCTGACCATACACAAGGGTGGCCTGACTCTTTTTCAGTTCTTCAGGGTCAACCAGCGAGAGATCCCATTTGCCTTCGTCCATGGCCTTGCGGAACTTGTCGCCGTAACGGATAACGCCAGACTCAATCATCTCGCGGATCAGGTCGTTACCCTCACGGGTACGCTCTCCTACTCCGGCGAATACAGAGAATCCGTTGTGCCCCTTGGCGATATTGTTGATGAGCTCCATGATCAGCACGGTCTTACCTACACCAGCACCACCGAAAAGTCCAATTTTACCACCTTTAAGGTAGGGTTCCAACAGGTCGATGACCTTGATACCCGTGGCAAGTATCTCCTTGGTGGTAGAAAGTTCTTCAAACTTAGGAGCCTCACGGTGAATGGGGTAAGCACCCTCCATCGCGAGCTGTTTCATACCATCAATCGGCTGGCCGATAACATTGAGCATTCGGCCTTTGATCTGTTCGCCCGAAGGCATCAAAATAGGAGAACCCATCGGTACGGCTTCCAGTCCACGCTGTAAACCGTCGGTATTGTCCATGGCAACACAGCGCACGGTATCCTCACCGATGTGCTGCTGTACCTCAACCACAAGTTGCGTACCATCCTGACGCTTAATGGTCAGCGCTTCATGAATACGGGGAAGCACTTTCTCTGCGTCTTGGCCTTCGGTATTGAAATAGACGTCAATTACCGGGCCGATGATCTGCGAAATGTGTCCATTAATCTGTGACATAAGCAGTATTTTTATATTTTAGTTAACTTTATTTGCTTAGATATTTTGAACGCAAAATTACTAAGTTTTTTAATAAAAAAGAAAAAATTCACAAACTTTAATGCAACTATTTGTTTATTGCAACACCTTTGCAGCAACATTGAACAATCACCACCCGTCACAGACGACAAAAGTACACATAAAATAGCCCTTAAAATAGCCCTTGGAAAACTAAAGTACATCATCCAGTTTACTTTTTACCTTATATTTAATAAGGTATGGTATAAGGGAATGGACATATTACAAAATTATTGCACATATTTTTTGTGAATGTGCAAAAAAAGCATTACCTTTGCACAAAATTTCGTTATTTGTGCAATGGACAACATACCAAGCTTCAACTCTTACATCGAAAAAACCATCAAAGACAACTGGTTGCTCGATGCACTGACTGATTACAAAGGAGCCACACTACAATATCACGATGTGGCACGCAAAATAGAAAAGCTCCACATTCTCATGGAAGCAGCAGGAGTAGAGAAAGGTGACCGCATCGCTGTGTGCGGACGCAACTCAGCTCACTGGGCTGTGGCTTACCTTGCTACATTCGCCTACGGAGCTGTCATCGTTCCTATTCTCCATGAATTCAATGGCGAACAGATTCACAACATCGTTAACCACTCGGAATCAAAACTGCTTTTCGTAGGCGACTACATCGTCAAGACCATTGACGAAAAGGAAATGCCAAACCTGAGCGGTATTCTGAATCTGCCGGATTTCTCACTCCACACATGCAGAAATGAAAAACTGGCCTACGCCCGCGAACACCTTAATGAACTCTTTGGAAAGAAATATCCGATGGCATTTCGCAAGGAGGATATTCATTGGCACGTGGATTCACCCGAAGAACTCTGCATGCTCAACTACACCAGTGGTACTACCGGGTTCTCAAAGGGTGTAATGCTGCCCTACCGCGCAGTGTGGGGCAATGTGAGTTTCTGCATGAATGCATTGGCACCAAGACTGCCTAAGTTCAGCAAGATTCTCTCTATCCTCCCCATGGCACACATGTATGGACAAGCCATCGAGTTCTTGTTTTCATTCTGTTCAGGCTACCATCTCTTCTTCCTCACCCGACTGCCATCACCTGCCATTATTGCAGAGGCTTTTAAGGAAGTAAGACCACACCTGGTAGTGGCGGTGCCACTCATCATCGAGAAAATCATACGCAAGAGAGTATTCCCCAAGATACAGAACAACGCTATCAAACTGCTTTGGCAGATGCCCGTGGTTTCGAAGAAAGTCAAAGAGCATATCTGTAAAGAGGTATGTGAGGCTTTTGGAGGCAGAGCCTATGAAGTCATTGTAGGAGGTGCTCCACTTAACAAGGAAATAGAGAAATTCCTCGTTGACATCGACTTCCCTATCACCGTAGGCTATGGTGCTACTGAATGTGCGCCACTTATTACCTACAGTGATTTCCACGATTTTGAAAAAGGATCATGCGGTACGCCCGTTGACTACATGGAAGTGAAGATTGACTCACCTGATCCACGGAACACGGCAGGCGAAATTCTGGCACGAGGCACCAATGTCATGTTGGGCTACTACAAAAACCAAGAGGCAACAGATGCCGCACTCGACAAGGAGGGATGGTATCATACCGGAGACCTTGCAACCATGTCGGAAGACGGACATGTGTTTATCAAAGGACGCTCAAAGAACATCCTCATCGGAGCCAGCGGACAAAACGTATATCCAGAGGAAATAGAAGACAAACTCGCATCAATGGCAGTTGTCAGCGAATGTATTATCGTACAGCGCAACCAACACCTTGTGGCACTCGTACATCCTGACATGGACGAGGTCAAAGAGATGGGATTCACCGAGACGGATCTACAAAACATCATGGAGCAAAACCGTCAGCAACTCAACGATATGATGCCTGCATACAGCCGCATACAGAGTATCGAAATCCGATATGAGGAATTTGCCAAAACTCCAAAGAAAAGTATCAAGCGCTACTTGTATAAATAAGAATCATACTAAACTAAACAATCGTAGAAGATGGAAAACGTACCAAGTTTCATACAACTCATCGAGCAAAGCATCAAGACCAATTGGGATCTTGATGCCTTGACCGATTACAAGGGAGCCACGCTACAATATCACGATGTGGCACGTAAGATAGAGAAACTGCATATTCTCTTTGAAAACTGTGGTGTACAGAAAGGCGATAAAGTCGCACTCTGCGGAAGAAACTCAAACCAATGGGCAGTGGCTTTTCTTGCCACGCTGACCTACGGAGCTATTGCCGTGCCTATCCTGCACGAATTCATGCCGGAACAAATCCACAACATTGTCAACCACTCTGATGCAAAACTGCTTTTCGTGGGCGACCATGTGGCTACACAGATTGACCCTGTGCAAATGCCACATCTTGAGGGTATTGTCAACAACCCCGACTACTCTCTTATGCTTTCAAGAACAGACAAACTGACATACGCACGCGAACATCTTAACGAACTTTACGGTAAGAAATTTCCAAAATATTTCCGCAAAGAACACGTACACTACGAATATGAAGACAACGGAGAACAACTGGCGCTGATCAACTATACCAGTGGTACTACGGGATTCTCTAAAGGTGTGATGATTCCCTACCGCGCACTGTGGTCGAACTTCGACTTTGCCGTGAACGTACTGGGCAACACCATCAAAACGGGCGACCGCATCATCTCCATTCTCCCCATGGCACATATGTATGGAATGGCTTTCGAATTTCTATTTGAATTCCTCTACGGATGCCACGTCTATTATCTTAACCGCGTACCATCGCCTGCCATCATTGCACAAGCATTTGCCGACATCAAACCAAGAATCATCATCGCTGTTCCGCTGATCATCGAAAAAATTATCAGAAAGAAGGTATTCCCCAAAATACAAAACAACCGCATGCGTCTCCTCATGGCAATGCCTGTCATCTCCAAAAAGGTGAAACAGATGATCTGTCAGGAAGTGGTGAAGGCTTTTGGAGGTGAACTCTATGAAGTAATCATCGGAGGTGCTGCGTTTAACCGCGAAATCGAAACGTTCCTCCGCAAAATAGAATTCCCATACACCGTAGGATACGGAGCCACTGAATGTGCACCTATCATCTGCTACCGCGACTGGCAAACCTTCAGACTGGGTTCTTGCGGACAACCTGTAGTTCACATGGAGGTGAAAATTGACTCAGACAGTCCCAGTACAAAACCTGGTGAAATCTTGGCTCGCGGACTCAATGTCATGTTGGGCTACTACAAGAACGATGAAGCTACCAAAGAAACTATTGATAAAGACGGATGGTATCATACGGGAGACCTTGGTACCATGGACGACGACAAAAACGTGTTTATCAACGGAAGATCGAAAAACATGCTTCTGGGACCCAGCGGACAGAACATCTACCCCGAAGAGATAGAAGATAAGTTCAACTCTATGGCTATGGTGGTGGAAACTGTGGTTGTTCAGCGCAACAACAAGCTTGTCGGTCTGGTTTATCCTGATTACGATGAAGCGAAGAATATGAACTTCAACGAGGAGGACATCTACAATGTCATGGAGCAGAACCGTCAGCAACTCAACGAACTACTCCCCGCTTACGAGAAAATCACCGAAATAGAAATACAGAAGGAAGAATTTGAGAAAACTCCTAAAAAGAGCATCAAACGATACCTCTACAAATAAGACGATGAAAGAGTTTACGCACAAGTCTGCGTGTGTAAAGCCGATTTGAAAGCTAATCGGTAGATAAAAAAACTTTGCGCTCCCGTGTCTTGGAAACGCAAAGTTTTTTTTTTACGCCAACAGGTCAGCATGTACGTCTGCATTTTTATGTCACCACGCTCATTGTTTCACTTGAGGCTCTAACAGCGAGAAAAACAACTGTTGCAATTGGTTTCCGATGATATGTGGAGAATAACTTTCGGAAATGGCAGAAGAAATGTGTTCGGATGAAAAATGTTCACTGATTAAGCGAACCATTGCATGGCTCAACGAAACCGCATCTTCGGTAGGCACGGTCACACAACCATCATGCTGACGGACGCTCTGCGGAACAACATCGGTGGTAATGACGGGAATACCCGTACTCATAGCCTCCAACAAAACCAAGCCCTGTGATTCGCTACGAGTGGGAAGCACTAAAGCATCAGCCGAGTAAAGGATGTCGCGGACACCAACCTTATCTGTGGTTCCCACGAAACGCACATCTGGAATATTCGCATAAAGGCGGCGGCAAGAGGCAGAATCGGTATCAGGACCAACCAACGTCAGACTGGCATTCACCCCTTGACTCTTCAATCTCCGAAATGCTCCTGCTAAAATATCGTAACCCTTACGCGGAATGAAATTGCCTATGGCACAAAAACGAAACGTATCAGAAGGTTGACGTTTGGCATAATGAAAGAAGCGAGTGTCTATCATATTAGAAACGACCTGATGGGAGTAACGCTTACCAAAATACGGTGCGAGTTCATCCACTAACTCCTCGGAAACGACCACTACCCTATCCGCCTTTTCCAACGCTTCACGCAACAGGGGGATTTCCCATTGTCCCAGAGACGCTCTACGGAACTCTTCTTCATAAATCATGGAAGGAAGATGTTCGGTAATCACATAAGGGATGCGGTGGTGCTGCGCTATCAACATGGCGGCACGACCTGCCCATTTCACGCAATGGGCATGGATGACATCGGGACAACCATATTGACGGAAATACTCTTCTGACAATTTCAACACTCCTTTCAGCCATCTATCAACATTGGGACGCACCACCTTGGGGATTCCACGTTGAAAATCACGCCACACCTCTACCCCATCCATGGTTTCTACACCCATAGTATATGGGAGAAAGAGATAGTCTTTCCAACCTTTAGTAATACCAAGTTGAACGCGACTCAATATCCGAACTTCATGGCCGAGCTGCTGTAAAGCCTTGGACTGCTCAAGACAGAACTCGCCACCATAAGGAGGGAAGAATGATGGAATTTCAAGAATGTGCATAAAAAAAGGAAGATCGTAAGTTTGTTGGTAGTAATATAATAAGGAGAAAACCGCGTTGGAAATATATAGAACAAAAAAGAGAACGGAATATTGCCATCCGTCCTCTCCTTTGTTTCGTTGTGTGAAGGGAAATTAAGCTTCAGCAGGAGCTTCTGTCTCTGCTTCAGCAGCAGCCTTTGCGGCCTCTTCCTCTGCCTTTGCAGCCTCAGCAGCAGCCTTCTTCTCAGCTACCTTCTTGGCCATTTCCTCATTCAGTTTCTTTTCCTGAGCGAGCTCCTGAGCAGCAGCCTCTTTCTTGGCTTTGACCTCGTCTTCACGAACCTTGTCGAGACCCTTCTGCTTGTCAGCCTTCCATGCGTCGAACTTCTTCTGAGCAGCAGCCTCGTCGAAAGCGCCCTTCTTAACACCACCACGGAGGTGCTTCATCAGGTAAACGCCCTCACCGCTAAGGATGTTGCGAACGGTATCGGTGGGCTGTGCGCCTGCCTCTACCCAGTAAAGTGCGCGTTCGAAATTCAAATCTACTGTGGCAGGATTGGTGTTAGGGTTGAAAGTTCCAATCTTCTCAGTAAATTTACCATCACGTGGTGCTCTTGCGTCTGCGATTACGATGCTATAGAAAGCATAGCTCTTACGACCGCGACGTTGCAATCTGATTTTTGTTGCCATTGTTTTAAATAACTTTTAATGTTTAATAATTGAATTTCGTGCTACTATCTCGTAATAGCGGATGCAAAGGTACTGCTATTTTTCGGAATATCAGCGTTTTTTGAAAAGTTTTATCCTTTTGTTTTCGTTTTTTTAACCAATTACGGGTATTACGCCGCATTTTACTTCTTTTTCATCGTCACACCGACTTCCATTCCATTCACATTTTTCATCAATTTGGAAACGGTCTGGAGGTTTGCGTTACCCGACTTGGAACCAAATGCCTTGAAGAGATTGAGCAACTTGGTTGAGTTTGCAACAAACATGAGTTTCTTGCCTTCCAACTGAGTGGTGATGCTGACTGACTTAACACCCAACGTGGTAAGCTGCAACTTGGAGTCCTTGACACTCCATTTTCCTTTGGTGGTCTTTCCCTTTAATGTTGAAGTGAAAGTACCATCTTGTTTGAAAGTCATCGTCATTGCACCTGGTTTGATGCCTACGGTTGTCAGTTTGGCCTGAAGAATACTTTCCATCTTGTTGGCCGCAATCTTGGCCGCAGCATTCGTCAACACATTGTCTGATTTAAGAACGATGGCTGGTTCTTCATAAACCCATGTTCCGACAATATTTGCTGCACTGGCCTGTTTCTTACCTGAGAAGATAGCAGTAAGATTAGAAATAAGATTCGAACCTCCGCTACTGGTGGTATTATTGCCAAGTACGCTATCAAGTACGCCACTGATTGACTGTGCATTTGCGATTGCACACATCATGAGCATGAAGCCCATAATAACTGATTTCAAAGATAACTTTTTCATTGTTCTTATGCCTATATTATTAAAATGTCGCGCAAAAGTACTATAATTCAAGAAAAATGCAAAATAATATCGACAAAATTTCACCATACAAGCATTTTTTACTACTTTTGCAATCATGTACAAGCAAGGATTATCCATACTTATACCTGTATTCAACAGAAACTGCTGTGCGTTGGTCCAAGAACTACACATTCAAGCTGTCAATTGTGGCATCGACTTCGAAATTATCGTTGTTGAAGATGGTTCTACCAATCCCAAATACGTTGATCAGAACAGACCAGTGGCAGCAATCGACCATGTGCGTTATATCATCCATGAAGAAAACATGGGGCGCGCAATCATCCGCAACTGGTTGGCAGACAAGGCAGAATATGACACATTACTATTTCTTGACTGCGATGTGGACATCCTTGACCCAGACTATCTGAAACGCTATCTTGACAACAAGGCTTCGGTGGTTTGTGGTGGCTTATGCATTGGTGGAGATGCAAATAAACTGCGTCACAGTTTGCGCTACCATTACGAGAAAACGCATGAGAAAGAATATACTGCAAAACAACGGAAACGCAACCCATACAAGAATTTCAGAACCACCAATTTTCTCATCGAACACAAAGTAATGGAAGGTTGCCGTTTTGATGAACGCTTTCGCCAATACGGCTACGAGGATGTGATTTTCGGAAAGACATTGAAACAAAACGGAATCATCATCTCACACATTGAGAATCCTGTATATCTCACCCGTTTTGAATCAAACACTTATTTCATGATCAAGACGGAAGAAGCTATGCATACTTTGTATAAATTCCGTAAAGACATTGTCCCCTACTCTCGGTTACTCCAGCATGTGGAAGTTCTTAAGAAGATTGGACTCTTGCCTGTTTTACGCTTAATATATAGAAGTTCCATCGGCTATTATCTCATGCGCAACCTAAATGGCGAGAGACCTGTCTCACAACTGTACAATCTATACAAACTCATGTTCTTCGCATCATTGAAACCATAATATCGAAGGGGAAATTTCATTCTTCGTTTGCTATTCTTTCTACTCATAAGGACGGAAGAATGGACGCAATGTAAATTGAACAACAATATTTTTGGGATTAGTTATGCCCTTTGTTGTTTTATTGCCTATTTAGAATTATGCCGAGCATACCTATAAAAATCCGCAACACCTAAATTAGGCATTGCGGATTAGTATTTATATCATTGGGAACTTCGTTAATAATTTCAGGGGACCATTGATATTGGTGAGTTTTCACTCAGCTTTCTTGTCTGGAAGAATCAAATTCAACACTACACCAACAACTGCTGAGAGGCCAATGCCAGAAATGGTAAATGAACCTGACGAGAGCACTGCCCCACCCAATCCCATGGTCAACATGACAGACATGATGATGACATTGCGCGTTTTGTTTAAATCAACCTTATTATGCATCAGATTCTGAACACCAACACTTGCAATCGTTCCAAACAGAAGAAGCATGATGCCGCCCAAAACAGCCTGAGGAATACTCTGAAGCAATGCACTAAGTTTGCCTACAATAGAAAAGCAGATGGCTGTGGCTGCTGCAATCCGGATAACAACCGGACTGGTGACTTTTGTGATAGACATTGCACCAGTCACTTCAGAATAGGTTGTTTCGGGAGGACCACCAAGTACGGCAGATGCCAAACAGGCAACTCCGTCTCCCAGCATTGTCCGATGAAGGCCTGGCTCCTTGACAAAATCCTTGTCAGCAACCGCACTTACAACGTAAACATCTCCAATGTGCTCAAGAACCGGAGCTATTGCCACTGGCAACATATAGATGAAAGGTCCCCAAGAGAAATGACTCAACGTGTCAAACGACACAGGGCAGGATATCCAAGGCGCAGCGATTACTCCAGAGAAATCGACCTCACCCATTGCAATGGCCAACACATAACCAACTACCACACCTGTTATGATAGGAACAAGTTTCATAAGTCCACGGCAAAAGGTCAAAACGAGAATAGCTGTGATAAGCGCAGCAAAAGCCAAGATCCAATTGGTCTTTGCCATATTCACAGCACTTCCTGATAACGACAGACCTATCAGAATAATAGCAGGCCCAATGACAATAGGAGGAAAGATACGGTCAAGAAGACGTTTTCCTTGCCACTTGACAAGAGCACTCATCACAAAATAGACTAATGATACACTGGTTAGTCCCGCTATTGTCCCTGGAAGCCCCCACTGTTTGGAAGCAGCGATAATTGGGGCAATAAAAGCAAATGAACTTCCCAGAAAAATCGGGACTTTCCCTTTGGTAAGAAAATGAAAGAGAAATGTTCCCAGACCTGCGGTAAATAAAGCCGTTGCAGGATCAATGCCAATCAGTAGTGGCACAAGAACAGTTGCACCGAAAGCCACAAAGAGAAATTGTACGCCTACGATGGTTTTCTTAACTGTCGATAGTTGTTCTGTTTCCATAATAGTTATTATTAGTATTGAATGATTTAATCAAGATTGTAGTAATTGGTTTTAAGGTATGATACATTTCAAAAAAAATTGCTTGTCTCACGACAAGCAATTTTCAATTAACCTTAATAATCTAATACCATGAAAAACACGTTGCAAATATAGACGTTTTTTTTTATACCCGCAAGAGTTTTCGTATATTTCTTCAAATTTTTAACTTTTATTAAACCTTTTACCATTCCACTTCAACATCACAGCTATTTCTTTTTCATTTTTTTGTCCTTCCATAGCAACAGGATTAAGAGCCTGAGAATATATTATCTGCAAATCGGAATTATCTGGAGAAACAAATGAGGCCACATACATCTGTTGAGGAAGAGTGATCAACTGGCTGGATGGAATCGGTTCCCAACTGGCCTTATAAAATGTTACATTACTTTCTGGAGCATCTTTTCCATAAGTAGCTACCAAACAGATGATACTGTCTCCATCTGCCAACAGCAAGCGGACATCATACCGCAAGGTTTCACTTATTTGCAAAGAGAACGCTTTATCGTTAAGCATCAGCAATTCGCTATGTCCATCCAACAGATTATCTACACGAGCTTTCATTTTCGATTCTATGAAATCCACCATGTCAAGTCTGTTGTTTTCTGTCAATTCAGGTGTTAACGATTTCGGCATGCTGAGAAATACATCTTTCATCGTATTTTGTGCCTCAGCTGCGAAAGTCGTCAATATCAATATTCCAAGGATTATTATCTTTCTCATGTTCGGTTCATTTTTATCCCTGTCTTATCCACGTCCGGGACGAAGATCTTTTACACGCACCGCCTTACCTTCACTCTGCGGAAGAGACCCCTTCTTTACCAAACGTACACGAGGCGTAAGAAGTATTTCGTCTTTCAATGCACGCTGAATGTCTTTGGTCATTCTCTGAAGTTCGGGATAGACGTCTGTATTCAATCCATCGAGTTCCACATCAACAGTCATTACATCATTATCGCCTTCTGAATCAAGCGTAATAAGATAATTGCTTCCCAAACCGGGATATTTGACAAGTATCTTTTCCACTTGCATGGGGAACACATTAACTCCCTTAATGATGAACATGTCATCTGTACGACCTTTGATACGGTCAATGCGTCTATGAGTGCGTCCGCACGGGCAATCGCCAGGCAGAATACGAGTCAAATCATGAGTGCGATAACGCAAAATGGGCATCATAGTACGGTCGAGAGTGGTAAGAACCATTTCTCCGATTTCTCCATCAGGAACGGGTTCTAAAGTATCGGGATCTATGATTTCCAAGATGTAGTTATCTTCCCAGAGGTGCATACCGTTTTGTTCCTGACACTCAAAAGCTACACCAGGACCATTCATCTCGGTCATTCCAAAAGAATTATAGGCTTTCACCCCCAACAATCGCTCGATGCGACGTCGTTGCTCATCTGTATGTGGCTCTGCCCCTATAAACAGAGTATGCAACTTTGTGCTTCGTGGATCTATACCTTCTTCATGAAAAACTTCCGCAAGACGAATGGCATAAGACGGAATGGCATGAAGACAAGTAGTGCCAAAATCACGGATGAACATAATCTGACGCTTAGAGTTACCAGCAGCAGCAGGTACCGTAGTGGCTCCAAGTTTTTCTGCACCATACTGGAAACCTAATCCGCCAGTAAACATGCCGTAGCCACTGGAATTTTGGAAGACATCAGTATCTCTGCAACCAACCATATACATACTACGAGCAATCATATTTGCCCATGACTCTATATCATGGCGAGAATATGTCACAACTGTCGGATTTCCTGTTGTACCACTGGAAGAATGGATGCGGATTGCATCTTTCATATTGCCTCCAACAAGTCCGAAAGGATAGTTTTCGCGCAAGTCCTGTTTAGTGGTAAAAGGCAAACGTCTTACATCATCAATGGTCTTGATAGTATCTGATGTAATACCTCGTTCGCCCAACACCCGTTTGTAAAAGGGGGATTGAAGGCATATGTCAATAGTTCGACGGAGTTTTTCTACCTGAAGTGCCTCTAATTGCTGACGGGGCATGGTCTCAAGCTCCGGTTGCCAGTATTCTACGTTTTTCATTTTTGCTCTGTATTTATGTTTTATAGTTTTAATGTTTTATCATAATCAAATGGAAGATCGCGACCTATACTTGTTACTATAAGACCAGCTCCATTTTTATCTATTATCTCTCTGATGATATGAGCCATTTCATAGGAATTCGTGTCATCAAGGTGAGAAATGGGTTCGTCAGCTACGAGAAAATCAAAAGGCTGTACAAGAGAGCGCAGCAAGGCTACCCTTTGCTGTTGACCTTGTGAAAGTTGACCTGCCTTCACATCAAGTTTGTCAGAAAGTCCAAGCCGCGAAAACCAGTCTTTGACTTCAACCGCCGACGCTGAAGAAGTCAGGCGATTCTTTATCATTACGTTTTCATACGCAGTAAGTTCCGCGAAAAGGCGCATTTCCTGAAAGAGCATAGCGATATGACGTTGGCGAACTTCTACCCATTGCCTAATAGCATAAGATTTAATATCCGTCTTGTCGAAAAGAATCTGTCCAGTATAATCATTTCTATAACCCTGAAGATAACTACAGAACGTACTTTTACCACAGCCACTATCTGCTGCGACAAGGTATTTCTTGCCACGTTCAAAGGTTACCTGTGACTTCCACACTTCTGAATGCAAATCTGTAACCTCTGCAAACACCTGTGGAGTCACTTGATTAAAAGAAATGCTATGCATGTCTAATCTGTTTTATAAGGTTTACTCAACTGAGCCATCATTACAGCAGACAATCCTGCTGTTTCCGTACGCAGACGACTCTTTCCCAAATGTACGGATTTGTATCCCTGACTGATAGCCTGTCGCACCTCTTCTATAGAGAAATCACCTTCAGGACCAACAAGTATGGTAACAGGTGTGTCTGCAGGCAGATGCTTCAATTCGTCAAAAAGATAAGTGCGTTCGACTTCTTCATAGCAATGGGCAATAAACTTGTCACCAGGTCGTTCTGCAGCGACAAACTGGCTGAAAGATTGCATTTCATCAAGATTCGTCTTCCATGCCTTTCGGCTCTGTTTCATGGCCGAAATCACGATTTTTTCCATTCGTGGAAGTTTGATTTGCCGACGTTCCGAAAAGCGACAATCCAAAAATGAAATATCATCGACTCCCACTTCCACAGCTTTTTCCAACAACCATTCCATACGGTCAAGCATCTTTGTCGGTGCAATAGCCAAATGAATACGTCCACTCCAAGGACGCTGTTGTGGTAATGTCTCAAGGATGCGGTATAAGCAATGATGATTGGACGCAACAGAGACCTCCGCCTTATAGAAAGTTCCCTCTCCATCCATTAACATCATCTCATCGCCTGGTTGCAAACGCAACACCCGAACAGCATGTTGTGCTTCTTCGGTTGGTAAGGCGTCGCACTCACCAGCCTTTGGAACATAGAAATATCGAACTTCTTTCATTCTTTTCCATTTCGAATTTACAGATTCTTAGGTTTGAACAGAATGGCGAAAAGGATTCCCACCACAAGTGCATAACCCGCAAATATCAACCAACAAATGCGCCAATCACCCATCAGATAACCATCTGGAGTGAACGCACAATAATGATTGATGATCTTACCTGCCAATAACGTACCAATGGTGGCACCAAGGCCATTCGTCATCAGCATAAACAGTCCTTGTGCAGAGGCGCGCACCTTGATGTCGCACTTCTGATCGACAAAAAGTCCGCCAGACACATTGAAGAAATCGAAAGCCACACCATATACAATACACGACAACACAAACAGGATAACTCCAGGGAAAGCAGGATTTCCCAATCCAAAGAATCCAAAGCGTAAAACCCATGCAAACATGGCAATGAGCATGACAATCTTGATACCATAACGTTTAAGGACAAACGGTATCAACAGGATGCAAAGTGCTTCGGCCACCTGGGATATTGACACCAACAGCGTTGCGTTGTTGGCAGCAAACGTATTTATCATGGCAGGATCACCTTTGAATGATGTGATAAATGGAGTTGCATAACCATTGGTAACCTGCAAAGACATGCCCAACATGGCGGAGAAAATAAAGAAAAGTGCCATCTGCTTGCTCTTGAATAACCGGAAAGCGTCAAGTCCCCATGCTTCTGAAAGCGATTGTTTTTCCTTCTTCACTAATTTGCACTCTGGGAATGTGAAACAATACAAGAAAAGTACCAAACTCATCAGGCCAGAAACCAAGAACTGGAAATGAGTATATTGGAACTTATTGTTGTTGTCACCCAAGACAAAGAGCAAGGATCCATTATCCCATGCAGCACAGTTCACAAGCCACATCATAACAATGAAACCAACTGTTCCAAACACGCGAATGGGTGGGAAATCTTTTACCGTATCAAGGCCATTGTTCTTCAATATTGTAAATGCCACCGTATTGGACAATGCCAAGGTAGGCATATAGAAAGCAACACTAAAGGTATAAACAGCCATAAACAGGGATTCATCTGGCTGACCAGCGGTCTGTCCCATCCAGAACAAACCACACATCGAAACTCCTGCAAGAAGATGACACAAACCCAACAGACGTTGAGGCTGGATATATTTGTCAGCCACAATACCTATAAGTGTAGGCATAAAGATTGAGACAACACCTTGAATGGCATAGAACCATGAGATTTCTGCTCCCATACCCGCTTTACCAAGATAATTGCCCATAGATGTGAGGTATGCTCCCCAAACGGCAAACTCGATAAAGTTCATCAGTGCCAAACGTACTTTGATGTTCATATTGTTCTGTTTTATTTTATGTTATTGGTTTGTTATCATCCCAAAGGGTTGGTCTGCCCTGTGCGTCATTTCTTACTTCCAGACGTTTGGGCACCCATTCCGTGTATGGGTATTCTTTGTTTAACGGGAATACTTCGCGTATGATTCCGTTTTGTATCATTACGACCTGCCGTGTCAGCAGACATTGGTCTGGCATCTTTAATTCTAAGCATGCTATCCTTCTTGGTTTCATCTTTAATAGGTTCTACAGATAATGGTTTGTCGTTTTGTTCTTCTTTTCTCTGATGGAATCGAATCAGTTGCAAGTTGTTAATAAACATCATACGACGTACATTGCGATCTTGATGGTCTGAAGCAAGATAAACAAAGCCTGTCATTTCCTTCAATCGATAGTCACGATTGACAGGAACACGAATTTGTGAAAGTCCAGACATCGTGATATGATAAATGGTCTGTACGATACTGTCGCCTTCATATGTAGATAAGAGGCACACTACAGCATCACGAGAGCCCGCCTCGTAGATGTAATCGGAGTTAAACTGGAACATGAAACTGTCACCTTTATGATAACTGGAATCTGCTTTCAGGGAGAAGTCAAAACGATTGGCTGTGGGCAATGGCATTAACATCACTTCCGAAGGACCGCGCCAAACATTGGCAGTATCACCTGTTGTACCATAAGTAGAAAGTCCGAAAGAGCCACTTGTCACACCAAGGGCAGAAGCTTCGTTATTGAGACGTTCACTAACATTCTGGTATATTTTCTTCAGTCTCTCAGCATGAGAGTAATAGTACACCAATGAAGAGTCAAATTCAGCTTCGGTAACCTGATATTTACGTAAAACAGCTTGAAAATAGCCATTCTCATCATACGGTAGGCTGTTCTTTAGTCCTTCACGCCCCATAGCTTGAGCAACATGGTAATCATAAAGGATGTCTTCCATGTCGCTGGGTTGAATATAGTCAGCCGGTACTGTGGGTTTGCAGGAGAACGTAACTGACAGAAGCAGAATTATGACTATTATATGTTTCATATTCACGTTTTTTAGAGCGCATACCTCGTTGCGCCAATTTTCATTTGCTTCTTCTAAATTCAATCTCACCAATTTCTTTCCTATAGAAAAGCAACAACAGAACAGCACCTACTGAAATAGCCGCATCCGCAAAGTTAAAGACAGGGCTGAAGAAAACAAATGGATTTCCACCTACTCTTGGTATCCACTCAGGCCAGGTAGTAACGATAAGTGGGAAATAGAACATGTCAACCACCTTACCCATCAGAAACGGAGCATAGCCTGTTCCAAAGGGCACGAAGTATGAGACATAATAATTGGACGATGCGTTGAATATCAGACCATAGAACATCGAATCAAAAATATTTCCTGCCGCACCTGCCATTACCATGGACAAACAGGCAATATATCCCCAACGTGCATTCTTCTTAACCTGTCGAACAATATACCAGCCGAGTATGGCAACGGCAATGATACGAAAGATTGAAAGTATCAGTTTACTGCCAATCTCCATTCCATAAGCCATACCATTGTTTTCAATGAACACGATTTTAAACCACGAGAAGATTTCTATCTGCTCGTGGAGTGCCATATTCGTTTTGACCAATATCTTGATAATTTGGTCAATCAAGAGGATGGCGGTCACTATAAGTGCTGCCATCCATCCGCGTTTCATCTTAAGATTCGTTGCCATTTACCTATTTTTTGCCAGCCATTTTCGACTCAACACTTAAGGTGGCATGAGGAACGGCACGCAGGCGTTCTTTTGGTATGAGTTTTCCGGTAATCCGGTCTATACCATAAGTTTTGTTCTCAATACGAACCAATGCTGCCTTCAGTCCTTGAATGAACTTCTGCTGACGAGCTGCAAGCGAGATAATTTCTTCTTTCGACTGGGCAGCACTTCCTTCTTCAAGAGCCTTATATGTTGGTGATGTATCATCAACATCATTAGAGTCTTGATTCATCAGAACTCGCATCATCTGATCGTAATCACGTCTGGCCAATGCCAACTTTTCGTTGATAATCTGACGGAACTCTTCCAGTTCTTCATCTGTGTATCTGGTCTTTTCTGTTGTCATAATACTTAAATTTAGGATTTGTTATAATCAGGATTTTGTTACTTGTATATTCAGTTTGAAATCATCAAATTCCACTTCTATGCCATCATTGGGGCTGATAGTAATATCATCGGCGAGAACCTGTGTCTTGATATAATCACCAAATCCCTTAACAGCCTGCTCAATTTCTGCATTTGGTGCAAGAACGATTTGAATACGGTCTGTGATTTCCAAACCGCTATCCTTACGGATATTCTGCACACGGTTGATAATTTCACGAGCCATACCCTCTTGCTTGAGCTCATCGGTGAGTTCGACCTCAAGGGCAACGGTCAATGAACCCTCGTTAGCAACAAGCCATCCGGGAATATCTTCACTAATGATTTCTACGTCTGCCAGTTCGACATCAAGATTCTGTCCGTCAACCTGTATGGCAATAGTACCTTTATTCTCCAAATCAGCAATCTGCTCCTGAGAGAGTCCACTCATCTGTGCTGCAACACCTTTCATGAGTTTACCATACTTCTTACCCATTGTACGGAAATTGCATTTCACTTTCTTGACAAGGATACCTGCACCTTCAACAAAGTTAAGCTCCTTGACATTAACTTCATTAAGTATAAGATCTTTGACAGCCTCTATGTGACGCTTTTGTTCTGCAGTGGCAGGAATCATGATGCTCTGTAGCGGTTGACGTACCTTGATATTGACCTTACGACGCAAGGCAAGAACCATAGACGTAATCTGTTGTGCCATTTCCATTCTTGCTTCAAGGTCAGCGTCTATCAATGCTTCATCTGCAGTAGGATAAGCATCAAGGTGTACGCTGTCTTTCTCTCCACCAAGGTCACGATACAACTGATCAGAATAGAACGGTGCAAATGGAGCCAACAAGCGGCTTACAGTCATCAGACAGGTATAAAGAGTCTCGTAGGCTGAACGTTTGTCGTCACTCATTTCCTTACCCCAGAAACGTTTACGATTAAGACGTACGTACCAGTTGGAAAGGTCGTTGTTTACAAATGCATCTATTAGACGACCTGCACGTGTTGGATCATAGTTTTCGAGTTCTGCAGTTACTTTCTTAATCAATGTATTCAAGCAAGACAGAATCCAACGGTCAATTTCTGGACGTTTTGCAAAGTCTATCTGCTGCTGGCCTGGTTCAAAACCATCTACGTTTGCATACAAAGCAAAGAAGCTGTATGTATTGTAAAGTGTTCCAAAGAACTTGCGACGCACTTCATCCACTCCCTCTGGGTCAAACTTCAAGTTGTCCCAAGGTTCTGAATTGGTCATCATGTAAAGACGTACGGCATCTGTACCATATTTCTCTATCATATCGAAAGGATTCACCACATTGCCGACGTGTTTCGACATTTTGTTTCCTTTTGCGTCCAACACAAGACCTGATGATATTACATTTTTGAAAGCTACCGAATCGAAAATCATCGTAGCGATTGCATGCAGTGTGAAGAACCAACCACGTGTCTGATCGACTCCCTCGTTGATAAAGTCAGCGGGGAAAGCTTTCTTCTTATCAATAGCATCTTGATTTTCAAATGGATAGTGAATCTGTGCATAAGGCATAGAACCAGAATCGAACCAAACGTCGATCAAGTCTGCTTCACGCTTCATTGGCTTACCAGATTGGCTAACCAGAATAATATAATCAACGTAAGGACGGTGCAAGTCTATTTTGTCGTAGTTTTCCTGCGACATATTTCCTGGCACAAAGCCTTGGTCTTTCAATGGATTTGACTTCATGAAGCCTGCAGCCACTGATTTTTCTATTTCATTGTAGAGTTCTTCTACACTTCCGATACAGATTTCTTCTCCTTCTTCTGAACGCCAAATAGGCAAAGGAGTACCCCAGAAGCGTGAACGTGACAGGTTCCAGTCATTGAGGTTGTCAAGCCAGTTGCCAAAACGTCCACTTCCTGTTGATTCAGGTTGCCAGTTGATGGTTTTGTTAAGTTCGCTCATTCTCTCCTTGCAAGCCGAGCTACGGATAAACCAAGAATCGAGTGGATAATAAAGTACTGGTTTGTCGGTACGCCAACAATGTGGATAGCTATGGACATGTTTCTCAATTTTGAAAACCTTGCCAGCAGCTTTTAGGTCCATACAAATACTGATGTCGAGCGTTTCGTCTTTATCGGTAAGTGTGTCATCGTAGGCATTTTTGACATAACGACCACTATATTTACCCCACTCTTCCAGATTAACATACTTGCTAACAAAATCAGCATCGAGATCTTCAACCAAATAGTATTTACCTTCGAGATCGACTACAGGACGCTCTGCGCCTTTCTTATCGATCAAGACAATGGCAGGAACACCAGCTTTTTTGGCAACAAAAGCATCATCAGCACCAAAGTTTGGTGCAATATGTACGATACCTGTACCATCCTCAGTGGTCACATAATCACCAAGGATAACACGGAATGCGCCTTCACCGATTGGCGAAATCATGGGCAGCAACTGCTCATAATGAATATTCTCGAGATCGGTTCCTTTATAATGTTCTACAACACGCCAAGGAATAATTTTATCACCAGCCTTATACGCTTCAAAATCAGCATTTTTACCTTCTTGCTTAAAGTATGCGTTCAAGCGTGCTTCTGCCATTACGACAGTAACGGGAGCTGCTGTATAGGGATTAAAGGTTTCAACAGCCACATAATCTATTTTAGGACCTACGCAGAGTGCTGAGTTAGCCGCAAGAGTCCAAGGCGTAGTTGTCCAAGCAAGGAAATAAAGCTCGCCCCATCCTTTTTGTTTGAGTGCATCAACGACAGCATTTCCTTCTGCCTCTTTGATTTTGAACATTCCTGTACAAGTAGTATCCTTTACATCACGATAGCAACCAGGTTGGTTCAACTCATGTGAGGAGAGTCCCGTTCCTGCTGCTGGCGAATAAGGCTGTATAGTGTATCCCTTATAGAGAAGGTTCTTCTGGTAGAATTGCTTAAGAAGCCACCACAGGGTTTCAATATACTTATTGTCGTAAGTGATATAGGGATGGTCAAGATCCACAAAGTAACCCATACGTTCAGTAAGATCACGCCATTCTGCGGTGTACATCATCACATTTTCACGGCATTTACGGTTGTAATCTTCTGTAGAAATATAGCGTTCGCTCTCTTTATTATCAATATCTGCCTTAGTAATTCCGAGTTCTTTCTCCACTCCAAGCTCCACAGGCAGTCCATGAGTATCCCACCCTGCTTTACGATGTACTTGATAGCCCTGCATGGTCTTGTATCTATTGAAAGTATCTTTTATAGAACGGGCAAGTACGTGATGGATTCCAGGATGTCCGTTTGCTGAGGGAGGTCCCTCAAAGAATACGAATTGTGGGCATCCCTCTCGTTCGTCAATAGAGCGTAAGAAAACGTTCTTATCTTTCCACATCTGCAGGATATCATTGTTAACCTGCGTCAAGTTCAAACCGCCGTGTTCGGCGAATCTCTTTGCCATAGTTTTATTTTGTTTTTTTTGTTTCCTTTATTAAATAATGTGCAAAGGTAACTTTTTTTTCTGAAATATCCAAAATTATACGCTGTATTACAACAATTTCGCCAATCTGTCACGTAATTGTTGCGCCTCACTTTTACGGATAGCCATACGGATGACACAGGTATTATCATATGTTTGTGAAATAATACGTGGATTCATATCTTTGACTATACGCATTACATCGTTCATTTGTGGATAGGTAAAGGTATAGCTGACTTCTTCTTCCACCTGTCGCAACTCCATCTTCGCATGCGCCAAAGCATCTGCTGCTGCTTCACGGTAAGCCACAATAAGTCCTGAAGTTCCGAGATTGACACCGCCATAATATCTAACGACAACAATAAGGATATCTGTCAGTTCGTTTGAATTGATTTGTCCCAAGATAGGTTTTCCTGCTGTACTACTTGGTTCGCCATCATCATTTGCACGAAAATCAGCACGTTCGGCACCAAGCATATACGCATAACAAACATGGCGAGCATCGTAGTACTTTTTTCGATACCCTGCCAAGATAAGTTTTATTTCATCATGATTTTCCACATGATGAGCGAAAGCGAGGAACTTGCTCCGTTTTTCGGTGTAGTATCCCTCGCTTGTCGCTGATATTGTTTTAAATTCGTCTGTCATCTAACGTTTTTCAAGGACGTCCCAAAAGACGCCATTATTAACCGTATGTTTATGACAGTTTATGGATTACAAGTCCTGAGCGCAATTTTGGTTCAAACCAAGTTGCCTTTGGCGGCATAATTTTTCCACTATCGGCAATATCCATGATTTGCTGCATTGTTACAGGATAAAGTGCTAAAGCTGCACGCATTTCTCCACTGTCAACACGGCGTTTGAGCTCACCAAGTCCACGAAGGCCCCCCACAAAGTCAATACGCTTAGAAGAACGGAGGTCACCAATGTTGAGAATCTCGTCGAGAATCAAACGACTGGAGATATCCACATCAAGCACCCCGATTGGGTCAGTATTGTCGTAAGTACCCTCTTTTGCTGTCAAAGCAAACCAGTGTCCGTCAAGATAGAGTGAGAATTCATGCAAACGTTGCGGTTTGTAGATTTCTTCTCCTTTGTCTTCAACGATGAAATTAACCTGTAAGGCAGCAAGAAACTCTTCCGAAGTCAATCCATTGAGATCTTTAACAACTCGGTTGTAATCAAGGATGGTGAGTTGGCTGGCTTGGAAACAAACAGCCATAAAATAATTATACTCTTCAGTTCCTTTGTGGTTAGGATTCTGCTTTTGCTTCTCAGCTCCCACAAGTGCAGCAGCCGCAGAGCGGTGGTGACCGTCAGCAATATAAAGGCTGGGCATCTTGGCAAATTCCTCGGTGATGGTCTGAATATCAGCCTCATCAGCAATTACCCAGAACTGATGTCGGAATCCGTCTATCGGAGCTATGAAATCATATTCAGGCTCTGTTGCTGCGTAGCGTGCAATAAGTTTATCGAGCACATCATTGTCTGGATATGCAAAGAACACCGGTTCAATATTAGCATCGTTGACACGTACATGCTTCATACGATCCTCTTCCTTATCTCGACGGGTCAGTTCATGTTTCTTGATATTGCCATTTATGTAGTCATCTACATAAGCACCAACGACAAGACCATATTGAGTTTTGCCGTTCATAGTCTGAGCATAGATATAATAGTGTTCATCGGCATCTTGCACAAGCCATCCCTTATCTTGGAACTTCTTGAAGTTTTCTGCAGCCTTTTCATAAACACGCGGATCATACTCTGAAGTACCTACAGGAAAATCAATTTCCGGTTTGATAATATGGTAAAGACTCTTCTCATTGTCTCCTGCTTCAGCACGTGCTTCTTCAGAATCGAGAACATCGTACGGACGACTCTCCACTTGTTCTACAAGTTCTTTGGGAGGGCGTACACCCTTGAACGGTTTGATTGTTGCCATAGTTGTTTTTGTTTTTGAGTAATACTTGATGCAAAAGTACACAAAAGATACGAGAATGCAAAATGTTTCGCATCATTTCTCTTGTTTATCCGAGCTTTATATCAGGAGTTTCTATTTTGTTGCTATTTTTTCGTATTGCATACTGTACACCAAACATTATTTACCAGTTTACAAAAAAAGAAAAAGAAATAACCTAAAACAAAAAAATGCCGCCAGAAGCCTCAAAAGCCTCACGCCAGATTGCCCTTATTCTTGAGTTAGCTATGTCCGATAAAAGACAAAAAAGAACCATCGTGACATACGGCCGAAACCACATATCACGATGGTAATATCAGTTTAGAAAAATTATTTGTTTACCTGGAATTTTGTGCAACCATCCTTAAAGAATGCATTGATTTGCTTTGCAGCAGCAATACCAGCATTGATATTAGCCTCAGCAGTCTGTGCACCCATTTTTTTCGGAGTAGAGAAGTAACGACCTTCAAATTTACGGAATTCCGCATCAGCTTCAGGCATAATGTCTGTTACATATTTCAGGTCTTCTCTTTCTGCCATGAGTTTCAAGAGTTCGGGTTCGTTGATAACTTCCTTACGAGCTGTATTTACGAGCACGCCACCCTTCTTCAGTTTGTTTACCAATGCATAATTAATGCTCTGCTTGGTTTCCGGAGTAGCAGGAATGTGCAACGAAACAACATCGCAAGTTTCAAAGAGAGCATCCTGATTGGCTACTGCATGCACGCCAGCCTGTTCAATGACTTCTGCTGGGCAGAAAGCATCATAGGCATAAACATCCATTCCAAATCCTTTGGCGATACGGGCTACGTTACGACCAACGTTACCAAAAGCCAGTATACCGAGTTTCTTACCAAACAGTTCCGAACCGCTCTTACCGTTGTAGAAACCACGAACAGCCATTACCAACATGCCAAATACAAGTTCAGCAACTGCATTTGAGTTTTGGCCTGGTGTATTCTCAGCCACTACCTGATGAGCTGTGGCAGCTGCAAGGTCAATATTATCATAACCAGCTCCTGCACGAACCACAATTTTCAATTGTTTTGCCGCATCAAGCACCTCTGCATCAACCTTATCAGAACGGATAATCATTGCATCGGCATCTTTCACTGCATCAAGCAATTGCGCTTTTTCTGTATATTTCTCCAGCAACACGAGTTCGTTGCCGGCAGCCTCTACTTCGGCCTTGATACCATTGACAGCAGCTGCTGCAAATGGTTTTTCTGTTGCTACTAATACTTTCATTGTTGTCAGAATTAATGTTTAGCTTCAAATTCTTTCATACAAGCTACAAGAGCCTCGCAACCTTCAATGGTCTGAGCATTGTAGCATGATGCACGGAAACCTCCTACAGAACGGTGTCCCTTCACACCTACCATACCCTTAGATACAGCGAAGTCAAGGAATTCTTTCTCCAGTTCTTTGTACTCGTCGTTCATTACGAAACAGATATTCATCAGCGAGCGATCCTCTGTTGCTGCAGTTCCACGGAACAACTTGTTGCGGTCGATTTCTCCGTAAACGATTTCTGCGCGCTTCTGAGCCAGCTTATCCATTACCTCTACGCCGCCGTTTTTCTTAATCCAACGGAGAGTTTCAAGAGCAGAATAGATGGGGACCACAGGAGGAGTGTTAAACATAGACCCCTTTTCTACGTGTGTACGATAGTCAAGCATGGTAGGAATCTCACGAGGAGCTTTACCCAATTTCTCGTCTTTCACGATTACAATTGTTACACCAGCCATAGCCAGATTTTTCTGTGCTCCAGCGTAGATTGCATCATACTTCTTAACGTCAATAGGACGGCTGAAAATATCAGAAGACATGTCTGCAATTAAAGGTACATTTACATCCAGATCCTTACGCATCTCAGTACCATAGATGGTATTGTTGGTTGTAATATGGAGATAATCAACATCAGCGGGCACAGTCCAATCCTTTGGAATGAAAGTATAGTTGGCATCTGCTGAAGAAGCCACCTCTACTACTTCGCCAAACAATTTTGCTTCCTTCATGGCTTTCTTTGCCCAAACACCTGTGTTCAAATAAGCAGCCTTCTTAATAAGGAAGTTGTATGGAATCATACAAAACTCCAGCGAAGCACCACCGCCGAGGAAAATCACAGAATAGCCCTCTGGAACTTGCAGCAGCTCCTTGACAAGAGCCACAGCTTCATCCACTACAGGCTGGAAATCTTTGGCACGATGGCTGATCTCCATCAGAGAGAGACCTGAACCATTGAAGTCTAAACACTGTTGAGCGGTCTTTTCAATCACCTCACGTGGGAGCATTGAGGGACCGGCGTTAAAGTTGTACTTCTTCATTTTGATTGTGAATTTGAGTTAGTATTTATTATATTATTCTGTCACTGTTTTGTTAGACAGCGCGAAGTTACACTTTTAATTTGAATTGGACAAATTTTTGCACAAAAATCAAGCATTTTTAGTTATTTTCTTACATTTTGCCACTCAGAAGTAGCAAATTTCTATCTTACAGGCTCTATTACCGTCTTAATTCCTTTAATTTTTTCGCCTTGGGTCTGACGCAGAACCTGATTCATTTTTGCCCGACTAACCGCCACATATGTATAACGGTCATTCACATCGATCTTGCCGATTTCAGCAGCTTCAAGTCCTCCCTTCTTGCAGAGGAATCCGACAATATCCCCACGGCTCACCTTATCTTTTTTTCCTTTACCTATATATATAGTAGCCATCCGAGGCACAGGCACGTTTTTTTTCTCGTTGCTCGGGACATACGACTCTACGTTTCCTTTCACATAGTCTGGAATATGTTCTTCAGGTCCAGTAATAAAGAATGCTTTGCCTTTCGCATCCCAACGGGCAGTACGCCCCACCCGATGAACATAACCTTCTTCGCTCTCTGGCATGTGATAATGAACGATATTGGCAATATCAGGAATATCAAGTCCACGCGAGGCAAGATCCGTACTTACCAACACATTAGCCGAACCGTTAGAGAATCGGTAGAGTGCAGCCTCACGCTCCTTTTGTTCCAACCCGCCATGGAAACAACTTGTAACAAATCCGTTGTTTTTCAAGAATCCATCCACACGTTCTACACTATCACGGTAATTAAGGAATACGATGGTACTACTATCTCCAAATCCCAGCAACAATTGCCGCAACGTTTCCAACTTATCTTTGACAGGACTCTTGACTTCGTAAAGTGTTACACGGTCCGAGGTTTGTTCCTGATTATCGAGGAAAGAGAGTGTATGGGCTTTCGCCAATGAAACAAAAGCAGGGATTTCTTCGGCATCTGTTGCAGACAATAAAATGCGGCGACGCAAACCTGGTAAAGATTGAATAAGCCGTTGCATTTCATCCTGAAATCCCATCTGCAAGCATTTGTCAAACTCATCTATAATGAGCCAACGCACACCATAGCGAGAGATATTTTCCTTACCAAGATGATCGTTCAGGCGTCCAGGTGTTCCAAATACCACTTGTGGCTTAACATCCTTCAGCATCCGGTGTTCTTCCATGGCAGTACGTCCCCCATAACAACTGGCAGAACGGATTCCACATCTCATACTTCGAAGCACCTGGTCAGACTGCAGGGCCAATTCTCGGCCAGGCACCACGACCAAGGCCTGCACGTCTTCCGATGAGCTATCGATCATCTGAACCAAAGGCAGAAGATATGCTAATGTCTTACCCGAACCTGTGGGCGAGAGCACTACCACATCATTTTTCTCGTGAAGGATAACTTCCCCCACCTGCTTTTGCATTTCGTTAGCCTCTTCGATATGCAATTCCCGGAATATCTTCTGAATGTCCATCTTGAACATAAATCAAAACAGGCGTGCCACAACAAGACACGCCCATTTTAATAAGTTTATTATTTCTTATCTTCTTTCTTGTCAGCCTTTTTAAACGTTGACTTATAATGCTTATTCAAACCGTTTATCACGTCTTGCGTAATATCATAACGTTTTGCTGCGTACAGGATATTGTCACCCTGCTTGGTCAGAATAATATCGTATTTCTTATCCTTGTTGTAAGCGGCAAGGAAATGCTGCAAACTGTCACGAAGACCGTCATTATAGGTTTGGGTCTCGTTGGCCAGTTCGTTTTCCAGGCGAGCCTGCAACTGTTGCAAGTCATTCTGTTGACGCTGAATGGCCAACTGCTGGCTTTCTGCCTGTTCTCGGCTTGCAAATCCATTATTGTTAAGTTTCTGCTGGAAATTGTTCATTGCATTCTGCAACTGCTGTCCCTTTTGATTAAGGGTATTGCGTGCGTTATTGCTTTTTTTCTGAAGCACAAGAGTGAAATCCTTGCAGAAATCATACTGTGTCATCAGAGAATCAACCTCAACGTAGGCGATTTTAATTCCTGACTCACTACCATTAGCTTCATTTGCAGGCTGCTCATCCATCTTTGGTGCAGCGTTATTACAAGAAGCGAGTGCAACAATGGCAGCAAAGGCCATTGTGCTGAAAACGTACTTTTTCATTGTTTTTTTCTATTTTTATTTTATTATTTTTCTATTCGCTCAGAAACTGCAAACCGACTTTTCCGACGCATTTCGCGATCTTGATCCATGACACAATGGATTCCACGATCTTTCATGGCCTTACTGTCGTGAATATGTTGCGACTCAAAGCGGCCATTTTTCCGAAATATCAACTTCACACATAAAAAAGTGACGCTGATAGCAATTATTAACGCTGTCGATAGCAATATTTCAATCATTTTTCTTACTTTTGTCGCTGCAAAGTTAAACAAATAATTCTGAAATCCACAATAATAAACATTAATAATGAATAAAAGTGAGTTAAAACCTGCTGTTGTCTTCGAACAATTCGCGAAGATCAACGAAATTCCACGTCCATCAAAACGTGAAGAGAAAATGATTGAGTACTTGACTAACTGGGGTAAAAGCCATAGTCTGGACACTCATGTCGATGAAGTCGGCAACGTCATTATCCGCAAGGGAGCCACTCCAGGCTATGAAAACCGCAAGACGGTCGTACTGCAAAGCCACATGGACATGGTTTGCGATAAACTTGTCGATGTAGAGTTTGATTTCGACAAAGACCCCATCAAGACCTATATTGATGGCGAATGGCTTACTGCTGAGGGCACCACTCTTGGTGCCGACGACGGTATTGGTTGCGCCATTGAACTCGCCATTTTGGAGAGCAATGATATTGAGCATGGTCCAGTGGAGTGTGTCTTTACCCGTGATGAAGAGACTGGTCTGAGCGGCGCTATGGGTATGAAGTCCGGATTCATGACAGGCGATTATCTCATCAATCTTGACTCAGAAGATGAGGGCGAGATTTTTGTATCATGCGCAGGTGGTCGCAACACCACAGTAAAATTCACCTTCAAGCGTGAAGCAGCTCCTGAGGGCAGCTTTTTCCTCCGCGCCCAAGTCAAGGGTTTGGTAGGCGGTCACTCTGGCGACGACATCAACAAGAAGCGTGCAAACGCTATTAAACTGTTGGGACGTTTTCTCTTTGCCGAGATGATGAAATACGAAGGCATCCGTTTGGCCCAGTTCAACTCCGGCAAACTTCACAATGCCATTCCCCGCGACGGTTCTTTTGTCATTGCCGTCCCCAATGCTTTGAAGGAGAACATCCGCGCAGACTGGAATATTTTTGCCAGCGATGTAGAAGACGAATTCCACGTGACCGACCCATCTATGGAATGGTTCATGGAATCTGCCGATGCCGAGCCTGTTATTGAGGAGCAGGTTGCTCGCAATTTCATCTATGCCGTACAAGCCGTTGACAATGGTATTTTAGCCATCTGCCAAGACGAGGCTTTGGGCGGTATGGTTGAAACCTCCAGCAACTTTGCCAGCGTTGCAACATCTGAAAACGAAATCAACATCGTCACCTCTCAACGTTCAAATGTAATGTCCAATCTCGACAACATGTGCAACACCGTAAGTGCAGCCTTCATGCTGGCAGGAGCCGAAGTACATACCGGTGACGGTTATCCTGCTTGGAAGATGCGTTCAGACAGCGACCTTCAGAAAATCGTCGTTGCATCGTATGAGAAGCTCTTCGGCAAGGCACCTGTTGTACGCGGCATTCATGCAGGTTTGGAGTGTGGTCTTTTCTCTGAGCGTTATCCCAACCTCGACATGGTGAGCTTCGGTCCCACCCTGCGTTTTGTCCACACCCCCGACGAGCGTCTGTACATTCCTACCGTACAGATGGTATGGGATCATCTGCTTGATATACTGAAAAACATTCCTGCCAAATGATCAAGTCATTATCCATTACAATAGTCTCACTCGTGCTGTTACTCACATCTTGTGGGCAACAGCACGAGGCTGAGGCCTTGGTGGAGGACTTCATGGATAAGAACATGAAAGATGAGGTCAGCATCAATGCCCGTCGCTTCACAGACATTGACTCTACATTTCTACTTACCAACGACGTCATCCAGAAGATGCGCAACAAGGCGGCAGATGGAGGTCAACGCTACAAGAAGGGCATAAAATATGCGGATGGCAATCCCACCCGCAAATTATTCATCACCCGTGTGAAATATTATGTTGACACATTGGAATGTTCCGACACTTATTATCTCAACGCTGACCTGACACACATTGTGGCATTCAAAGAAAACTGAACCTTGTTTTCCAGGATGCTGTTTCGGTCAAATGCGTTCCACTTGCTTCACACCTTTCACGGTGCGAAGCTTTTTTATTAGTGTTTCCAACCGTGTCGTGTCGTCCAGCATGACCACCAGACTTCCACTAAAGAGACCATCGTGTGAGTCGATATTGATACCTCTCAACACCAGTTTCTCGTCACGCGAGATGATGTTGGTGAGATTGTTCACAATACCAATATCATCGTTTCCTATCACCCGAAGTGTAATGGTGTACTGCGAGGCCCCCTTTCCGCTCCATTTAGCTTTCACGATACGATATCCGAAACGTTTGCGCATCTCTGGTGCATTGGGGCAATCCTCCCTGTGAATCTTGATACCTCCTGTGACGGTTACAAAACCAAACACCTTGTCTCCATAAATCGGTTGACAACAGCGTGCAAGCTGATAATCCACTCCTTTGAGATTTCGGTCGATAACAAGCACGTCACTTTGTATGGCATCTTGATGCAGATGAGTATTGTCCAACACGAAGTCGGCAGCAGTCTGTGCCACATTATTTCCTGTGACAGGCTGTTCTCCCTGCTGGATTTCCACATATTTATCTATGACGGAGTTGACATCAAGCAACCCATCAGCAATCTGCTTGTAAAAATCGCTAACCTCTTTGAATCCCAGTTTTTTGATGAGGTGCTGCATGGTAGAGTCTTCCAACTCCAGTTTTCTGTTTTTAAACTTTCTTTCCAGCATCTCCTTGGCAAAGAGTCCCTCTTTCACCTGGGTTTCTTTCAGCGCCAGTCTGATTTTCGATTTGGCCCTTGATGTTTTTACAATATTGAGCCACTCCTGTCTTGGTTTCTGATTCGTCGATGTGATGATTTCCACCTGGTCTCCGCTTCTCAGCTGCTGACGTATGGTCACCACCCTATTATTGATGCGTGCTCCAGTACATGCGTTTCCTATCTTAGAGTGTATGTGGTAGGCGAAATCAAGAACTGTTGCCCCTTTCGGGAATTTATAGAGATCACCTTTCGGTGTAAAGACAAAGACTTCATCTTCGTAGAGATCCATTTTAAACTGGTCCATGGCCTCTACTCCGTCACTTGTCTCAAGCATCTTTCTGACATTCGTCAGCCATTCGTCGAGTCCGCTTTCCCCTTTTATTCCTTTGTATCTCCAGTGTGCCGCCACACCACGTTCCGCCACTTCATCCATGCGTTCGGTTCGAATCTGCACCTCCACCCATTTCTTGTCCGGTCCGAGCACGGTGATATGCAGACTTTCGTATCCGTTTGACTTCGGCACGCTCAGCCAGTCACGCAGTCTTTTGGGGTTTGGCTGATACATATCCGTCACTATCGAATAGACCTGCCAACAAAGCATTTTTTCCTTTTCGAGTGGTGAGTCAAGGATGACGCGTATGGCAAAGAGGTCATAAACACCCTCGAAGTCACACTGCTGTTTCTTCATTTTTTGCCAAATAGAATGTATGGATTTTGTGCGTCCTTTAATATGGAAGCTCATCCCCTCCTCTTTCAGTTTATCGCTGATAGGTTTGATGAAGTCAGCAATATACGCATCTCGTTTTTCTTTCGTTTCGTTGAGTTTTTCTCGAATATAATAATACGCATCGTGCTCAAGATATTTGAGCGACAGGTCTTCGAGTTCACTTTTGAGTTTATAGAGACCGAGTTTATGTGCGAGTGGCGCATAGAGATATATGGCCTCTTCGCTGACTTCTCGTTGCAGTTCTTTATCCTGAGCGTCCCGTATTTGCCTCATGAGGTTCACTCTGTCGGCAATCATAATCAGTATGACGCGCATATCTTCCGCAAAGGACAGTAAGAGGTTTCTGAAGTTTTCTGTTTCTATCACAGGATTCTTCAGATAGAGTTCTTTGATACGTTTCAGTCCTCGTAGAATGCGGAACACGGCAGTCCCAAACTCTTTTTCTGTTTCTTCCGGTGTGATGAGTCCACACTCCACACACGGGTTGAGCAACACAGCGAGTACCGCATCGCGTTTCAGTCCTATTTCCTCTACTATCAGTTTAGCGGTCTGAAAGGCCAGCATTACGGGATTCAATCCAAACACGTCACGTTGCAGTTCCTTCGACTCTATCAGCCATGTGATTTTTTGCCGCATTTTCTCTTCATCACCCTCTTTGAGCGATGTAGCTATTTCTTTGCGCAACAAATTGTAGAGCGTCATTGACGTATCTTTCTCTTGTGTTGTGAAATCGATTTTGTCTCCCATAAGGCTAATCCTTTCTATTTGTTAACGTTATCCTTTTAGGCCTGACAACATTCTATGTTCGTGTTGTGGCCTGTTTTTAATCGTCTCGCTGTTTCTTTTTCTTCAGTTTCAAAGCAGGAATCTTGATGGTCTGCCCCTCTTTGAGTTCAGCACTTGCATTCATTTTGTTGAACACCTCAATATAGCACACCATATCGTCGCTTCCGAGTTCACGCCGTGCTATGCGTTTTAAGTTATCTCCAGCGCGTACCTTGACTTCTCTGTCCAGTCCGGTTATTTTGTATGCTCCTGTACGCACACGGGCGTCCATCTCCGCATATTTGTCGTGCAGATTCTGACTTGTTTTCTCTTGAGGCTGTTCTTCTGAAGCTGCCTTATCTTCGTGCTTTGCCTCGGTCTTAACGGCAACCGAGTCGGCTTTCAGACTATCGTTTACCAATGTGTCTGTCACAACAGGATTAACCTTGACCGCAGAAACTGTATCAGCCATTGCTGTCTGACTTGGAATTTGTCCGACACCATATAAGTAGCCGCCTACTGCCGATGCTGCCATCAGCACCAAGACCAAGAATGCCCAACCAATATTGCGATGCCAATGCGATTCTTCTTCATCTTCTTCGTAGCATGTCTGCACAGCTGATGTATTTTCTTCCGATTCCTCATCGGCAGAAGGTACTGTAGGTTCGGGAACCTCTCGGGTTGGCTCGGGAGCAACTACGGGAGCTGGTTCAGGAGCAACTTCGGCAACTGGCTCGGGAGCAACTACCGGAGCAGGTTCGGGAGCAACTTCGGCAACTGGCTCTGGAGCAGGTTCAGGAGCAGGTTCAGGCGTTCCCCCTTCACTTACAACATCAACCAAGGATTCCGATTGTTCAGAGTTATTTGTTTCGTCGGTAGTTTCTTCACTCTTCATGTCGGTAAACTCAACATCATCGTTAAGCACAACGGTTTCAAATTGCGAGAAAGGTTTGTTGACCAGTTCCTTCATCACCGCATCGGGTGTGAATGTAATTTTTGCATGACTGTCTATCAACACACGTTCACCGGTTCTGACATTGATACTCTCTCTTGCTTCTACCCGTATCATTTTGAATGTGCCGAGTCCCTTCACCTTGACAATTCCCTCTTCGTTGAGTCTGTCGTGAATCAGATCGAACATAGCCGTAGTAAACATCATGGCCTCTTTAGGTTCCAATCCGTTTTTTTCGACCAACACCTTGGCAATATTGTTGAGTGTGAGTTTGTTCATAGTCTGTCTCCTTTCAGTTTTTCTTTCCAGGTTTGTGTAGGCTTGAATGTCAGCACCAGTTTAGGTGGTACAAGCATACGTACTCCCGATGCAGGATTGACCATGATGCGCTCCATTTTCTTTTTCGTTTCAAAGAGTCCGAAATTGGGCACCACCACGCTGTTGTCATCCACGAAGGCGTCGCTCATGGCAGTAACGATATTACTCACGAGTTTCTGGGTGATTCTCTGGTCGTAACCAGTGCGCTGTGACAGCATGCTGATAAATTCCTTATTGTTCATAGTCGTGTTGTTGCATATAAGTCAAATTCCTCTGCGTCGGTAATCCGAACATCATAGAACTCCCCGATTGTCAATTCTGTTTCGCTAACTGGTATCAGGACCTCCGGGTCAACCTCTGGTGAGCAGAATTCGCTTCTTGCAATATACCATTCCCCTTCTGTTCTGTCGATGATGACGCGCATGATTTTACCCACCTTTTCCGCCTCCACCTCTGCGCTAATATTCTGCTGAATGCGCATCAGTCTATCGAGTCGGTTCTGCTTCACGTCGTCCGGCACATCGTCTTTATAGTGTTTAGCCGAGTATGTTCCGTCTTCTTCGGAGTATGCAAAAGCCCCCATTCTTTCGAATCGTGCCCATTTGGTAAACTCGATGAGTTCCTGGAAGTCCTCATCTGTTTCCCCAGGGAATCCCACCATGAGTGTTGTTCTGATGTGTATTCCCGGCACTTCCTCTCTCATTTTTCTGATGAGTTCATAGGTTTGCTCCTTGCTGACGTGTCTATGCATTCTGTCGAGCATATTGTCGCTGATGTGTTGCAAAGCAATATCGAGGTAGTTGCAGACATTCTTTTTCTCTCGCATCACTTTCAGCAGTTTCCACGGGAAGTGTGCTGGATAGGCATAATGCAGTCTGATCCACTCCACGCCTTCTATGTCTGCCATTTTCTCCACGAGTTCGGCAATATGCTGCTTTCCGTCAATATCCACCCCATAGTAGGTCAACTCCTGTGCAATAACCTGAAACTCCTTCACGCCTTGTTTTACGAGATATTTCACCTCGTCGAGTATTTCCTCAATAGGTCTGCTTTTGTGTCGTCCCGTGATAATGGGAATGGCGCAGTATGCACAGTTTCTATCACATCCCTCAGCTATTTTCAGATACGCATAGTGTTTGGGAGTAGTAAGATGTCTGTGTGCCCCATCCGGCATTGACTCTTCCAGGTCAGCCAACAGTTGTTTGTAGTTGAATTTTCCATACCATCCATCCACTTCCGGTATTTCCGCCTCAAGGTCAGCCAGATATCGTTCCGAAAGACATCCCATGACAAAGAGTTTTTCGAGTCGTCCTTCCGTTTTAGCCTGTGCCATTTCGAGTATTGCGTCAATGCTTTCCTGCTTAGCATCTTCAATGAATCCACAGGTATTGATGACCACAATATCTCCTTGAGGTTGCTCACTATCGTGAGTCACCTCGTAGCCTTTGGCTTCGAAGAGTCCTATGAGGTTCTCGCTGTCAACAAGATTTTTCGAGCACCCCATGGTGATGAAATCTATGGTTTTCTTCTTTTTATTCATGCTTAAAGAGTGAATCTACAAACTGGGTTTTATTAAACAGTTGGAGGTCGGTCATACCTTCTCCGAGTCCGATATATTTCACGGGCACTTTGAGTTGGTCGCTGATACCTATTACCACTCCTCCTTTTGCTGTTCCGTCGAGTTTGGTAATGGCGAGTGACGAGATTTGAGTGACTGCCGAGAACTGCTTAGCCTGTTCGAAGGCATTTTGTCCTGTAGAACCGTCGAGCACCAGCATCACCTCGTCAGGTGCTTCAGGCATCACTTTCTTCATCACGTCTTTGATTTTCTTGAGCTCATTCATGAGACCCACTTTATTGTGTAGTCTTCCTGCGGTGTCTATCAGTACCACGTCTGCGCCATTGGCTTTAGCCGAACTGATGGTGTCGAACGCCACACTGGCAGGATCACTTCCCATCTGTTGTTTGACAACGGGCACTCCCACCCTTTCTCCCCAGATGCAGAGTTGTTCTACGGCAGCAGCGCGGAAGGTATCCGCAGCTCCCAGATACACTTTCTTGCCCGCCTGTTTGAATTGCCATGCGAGTTTTCCGATGGTAGTGGTTTTTCCCACTCCATTGACTCCCACCACGAGGATGACATAGGGTTTGTGGTCTGTTGGCAGATCCCACGAGTCGTTGTCGTCTGTATTGTTTTCAGCGAGAAGTGCAGCAATTTCTTCACGGAGTATTCCATTGAGTTCACTTGTGCTGACATATTTATCCCGAGCGACTCTTTCTTCGATTCGCTCAATGATTTTGAGTGTAGTATCCACTCCCACGTCGCTTGTGATAAGCACCTCTTCAAGGTCGTCCAACACATCGTCATCGACTTTTGATTTTCCAGCTACTGCACGTGCCAGTTTGTCGAACACGCTTGTTTTCGTTTTCTGCAGACCTTTGTCCAGTGTTTCTTTTTTGTCTTTATTAAAGAATCCAAATATTCCCATGATTTTTAATTTTTCTTTTTGCAAAGGTAGTGCAAACCGAGCGAAATACAAAGAAAAATACATTTTTTCTTTTATTTCCGAGGTGCAGCCTACCTAAGAGCGCAGCTCAAAGGT
>SAMEA3663092__coassemble_46_pt1 | contig 51342 bp, 36 predicted proteins | sample SAMEA3663092__metabat2_low_PE_029 | metagenome-assembled genome bin SAMEA3663092 (sample SAMEA3663092) | pig gut metagenome | biome: pig gut; feature: pig-associated habitat; material: faeces | place: France | collected 2012 | reverse complement strand
ATCATTGCCAGCAACGAAAAGAGTCCTATCCAACAGAATATCTATGCGGTAAGTGTAAAGACCGGCAAACGAACATTATTAGGAAATGGCGATGGTTGGCATAATGCCAAACTCAGCGGAAGCGGCAACTATATCCTCGATAACTATTCTACACCGACCGTTCCACGTCGTATAGAAATCGTGCAAACCACTAAGGCAAAGGCCGTTTCTTATTTCCAGGCAAAAGATCCTTGGATGGGATATTCTATTCCGCAGTTCAGTTGTGGTACCATTAAAGCAGCAGATGGCGTTACCGATCTCTATTACCGTATGGTGAAACCTGCGGATTTTGATCCTAACAAGAAATATCCTACTGTAGTATATGTCTATGGAGGACCTCATGCACACAACGTCGATGCACGTTGGCATTATAGCAGCCGTGGATGGGAAAGCTATATGGCAGGCAAAGGATACATTACCTTTATCCTCGATAACCGCGGAAGTGAACATCGTGGCAAGGATTTCGAACAGGCTACATTCCATCAACTGGGACAGGAAGAAATGAAAGATCAGATGAAGGGAGTGGAATTCCTAAAGACACTATCTTATGTGGATGCAGACCGAATCGGTGTACACGGATGGAGTTTTGGTGGATTTATGACCATTTCGTTGATGACCAATTATCCCGATGTCTTCAAAGTTGGTGTGGCTGGCGGCCCTGTTATCGACTGGCATTGGTACGAAGTGATGTATGGCGAACGCTATATGGGAACTCCACAAAGCAATCCGGAAGGTTACAAAAAAACATCATTGCTCTATCAGGCTAAGAATCTCAAAGGAAAACTGCAAATCATACAGGGACTTAATGATGTGACAGTAGTGCCACAACATTGCCTCACTTTCCTCAAAGCTTGTATCGCAGCAGGAACCCAGCCCGACTTCTTTGTATATCCGGGCGAACCACACAATATGCGGGGACATCAGAGCGTGCATCTGCATGAACGTATTACACAGTATTTTGAAGATTATCTGAAATGAACCAAGAAGAACAGATACTTGTGCGCATCACAGGTCAGGACCGCCCTGGATTGACGGCCTCAGTCATGGGAATCCTTGCTCGGTATGATGCGCAGATTCTCGATATCGGTCAGGCCGATATCCACTCAACACTTTCGCTGGGAATACTCATGCGCTTGAAGGAAGCACATTCCGGACAAGTCATGAAAGAACTTTTGTTTAAAGCCACAGAACTGGGAGTCAACATCGGATTCTCGCCTATTACTGACGATGAATATGAAGACTGGGTGGGACATCAAGGCAAAAACCGTTATATCCTAACAGTTATGGGACGCCAGTTGGATGCACGGCAGATAGAGGCAGCATCGCTGATTATCACCGAGCAGGGGCTTAATATCGACAGCATCCTCAGACTGACAGGTAGAAAGAGCATCAAGAATCCAACAAACCATGTGCGAGCTTGTATCGAATTCTCTCTCCGTGGCGAACCCAACAACCGCAAGGAGATGCAAAGCAAACTCATGCAGGTGTCGAAAGATATGGAAATTGATTTCTCGTTCCAACGCGACGATATGTTCCGCAGAATGCGACGGCTCATCTGTTTTGATATGGACTCGACACTTATACAAACTGAATGTATCGACGAACTGGCAGATCGGGCAGGAGTAGGTGCAGAGGTGCGCGCCATTACCGAGAGTGCTATGCGTGGTGAAATAGACTTCAAAGAGAGCTTCACCAGACGCGTTGCATTGTTGAAGGGATTGGATGTCAGCGTGATGAAGGATATTGCTGAACATCTCCCAATAACAGAAGGTGTGGACCGACTGATGACTATCCTCAAGCGTTACGGGTATAAGATTGCCATCCTCAGCGGAGGATTTACCTATTTTGGCGAATATCTCCAACGTCGATATGGTATTGACTATGTCTATGCTAACGAACTGGAGATTGACGATAACGGCAAGTTGACTGGACGTTATGTTGGGGATATAGTTGACGGACACCGGAAAGCGGAACTCCTCAAACTCATCGCTCAGGTAGAGAAAGTCAATCTTGCACAGACCATTGCCGTAGGTGATGGAGCCAACGACTTGCCCATGATATCAGAAGCAGGACTGGGTATCGCATTCCATGCCAAACCGCGCGTGGTTGCCAATGCCAAGCAAAGCATCAATACCATTGGACTTGACGGCGTGCTTTATTTCCTTGGATTTAAAGATTCCTACCTTGGCGAGCAAGGCAAGTTATAAAATAACCATTTCATTAATATAATAAGGTGTAACAAGATATGAAAATATTACTTTTAGGCAGCGGCGGACGTGAACACGCCCTGGCATGGAAAATCTCCCAAAGTCCGAAATGTGAGCAACTCTACATCGCCCCAGGCAATGCCGGTACTGGCAACTGTGGTGAGAATGTGGCCATGAAGGCTGATGACTTCGAAACCATCAAGACTTTCTGTGTAGAGAAAGCCATAGATATGGTTATCGTAGGTCCAGAAGACCCATTGGTAAAAGGTATTTATGATGAGTTGAAAGCCGATTCACGCACCAAGGACATCCCAGTGATAGGTCCTTCTAAACAAGGTGCAGTACTGGAAGGATCGAAAGACTTTGCAAAAGCATTTATGCAACGTCATCAGATTCCTACTGCACGCTATCAGACTTTTGACGGGGAACATCTTGAAGACGGATTGCGTTTCCTCGAAACCTTGCAAGCTCCATACGTGCTGAAGGCCGATGGACTCTGTGCAGGCAAGGGCGTCTTGATTCTGCCTACACTTGAAGAAGCACAAAAGGAACTCAAAGAAATGCTTGGCGGAATGTTTGGCAATGCCTCTTCGCAAGTGGTTATTGAGGAATTCTTGAGTGGTATTGAGTGCTCGGTGTTCGTGCTGACCGATGGCGATCACTATAAAATTCTGCCTGAAGCCAAGGACTATAAGCGCATTGGTGAACATGATACCGGTTTGAATACTGGTGGTATGGGTAGTGTTACACCTGTACCTTTCGCCACTAAGGAGTGGATGCAGAAGGTGGAGGACCGTATTATCCGTCCTACTGTGGAAGGTTTGAAAGCTGAAAATATTGACTATAAGGGATTCATATTCTTCGGTCTTATCAATGTTGAAGGGGAACCGATGGTTATCGAATACAACTGCCGTATGGGTGACCCAGAAACCGAAAGTGTCATGTTGCGATTGAAAAGCGATATCGTAGATTTGTTTGAGGGAGTGGCTGAAGGCAATCTCGACGAGCGCGAAATAGCATTTGACGAACGAGCTGCTGTATGTGTTATGCTTGTTAGCGGTGGTTATCCGCAGGAATATAAGAAAGGCTATCCTATTACCGGTATTGACCAAGTGGAGGGAAGTATCGTGTTCCATAGCGGAACTGCCCTTAAGGATGGTCAGGTGGTAACCAATGGCGGACGTGTAATTGCCGTTTCGTCTTATGGTAAGGACAAGGCCGAGGCTCTGCAGAAATCATTTGAAGAAGCCCAGAAAATTCAGTTTACCGACAAGTATTTCCGTCGTGATATAGGTGCAGACCTTTAAGCGATAGCTCTCAAGCATGACGAAACTACTGCAGAATAGAATATCAGAAAGCAAACTCACACTACCTGTCACCGTACTTTGTGTGACGGGGGTGTGGTTATTGGCAGGACTCACACAAGGAGATTGGTGGGCATCTTTTGCGTGCTTTGTTGTCTCGACCTATCTGATGATAGAGTTGAACAACAGCAATGCGCTCATCCGTATTTATTCACGTATGGTGTCGTGTGTCTTCTTGGTACTTTCGGCAGTGGCATGTCCATTGTTTGCTTCAACCGAAGGTGCATGGGTACAAGTGTGTATGGTTGGTGCCTTGCTGATGATTTTCCGAACATATCAAGATGGCACATCGGTGGGAAGTTCCTATTATGCCTATCTGTGTATAGGACTTGCCAGTTTGTCATTTGTCCAGATAGTATGTTTGATACCATTACTGTTTTTGATGCATGGTGTTGTGCTTCACTCTTTGTCGTGGCGTACATTTTTTGCCGGCTTCTTTGGCTTGCTCACTCCCTATTGGTTTTGGACATGCTGGTCGGTGTATCAACAGAGTATCGACCAGATAACTGACCATTTCATGGCATTGACAGAATGGAGTCAACCCTTTGACTTCAGCGCGTGGGATGGGAGTCAGGTTGCTGTGCTGTTGCTATTGGCGCTGATAAGTGTAATAGGTATAGTGCATTATATTCGCACAAGTTATCTCGACCGCATACGTGTGCGTCAACTTTACCATGTCTTCAGTTGGTCGGTATTGCTGATGTTTGCATGTTTGTTGCTACAGCCAACGCTTTACAACATTCTTACTCGCATGCTTATTGTATTTGTGTCGCCCTTGCTGGCCCATTATCTGGCGCTTACCCATACCCGTATCACTAATATCACCTTCCAGGTGTTGCTATTCATGGCTGTACTTCTGACAATTTATAATCTATGGACATCATCACTACTTTTCTGATTAGTTATGGTTATTGGGGAATGCTTATAGCTGCTTTTGTGGCTGGTTCGTTCTTCCCTTTTTCCAGTGAAGCTGTCATGGTGGGACTGATGGCGGCAGGGCTTGACCCTATAGGCCTTATAGTCTATGGTACGATAGGTAATGTGTTGGGATCATGTTTCAATTATGGCGTTGGACGCATGGGGCGTTTGGAGTGGATAGAGAAGTATCTCCACGTCAAGAAAGAGAGTATCGACAAGGCTACGCGTTTCATGGGTGGCCGTGGTGCATGGATGGGATTCTTTGCCTTTCTGCCTATTTTGGGCAGTGGTATTACCATCGCTCTTGGCTTGATGCGTGCCAATATAGTCATCTCATTGGTCAGCATCAGCATAGGTAAGTTACTACGCTATGTGTTGCTCATCTATGGTGCAAGCATCTTTATCTAGTTAAAATTGCTGAAAGATACGGCGCTTCGATAGAAATATTGTACTTTTGTATTTTATTAGGTAATTAAGATCATAATTAATAATACACAATGAAACAATTTCGACTGTTAGACAATATACTGGGGTGGGTCACCTTTTTGATTGCCGCCTTTGTTTATTGCTCTACTATTGAACCGACAGCCTCTTTCTGGGACTGTCCCGAATTTATCTCTACGGGCTATAAACTCGAAGTCGGACATCCACCGGGTGCACCGTTCTTCATGCTTACCGCCAATCTGTTTTCACATTTTGCCAGCGACCCCTCGCAGGTAGCACGTATGGTCAATACGATGAGCGCATTGCTCTCGGCAGTAACCATTCTGTTCCTGTTCTGGTCTATCTCGCATCTTGTTCGACGCTTGTTGGTCAAGGATTGGAGCGAGTTGACACCCGCCAAAACCATAGCCATTGAAGGCTCGGCACTGGTAGGTGCGCTGATTTATACGTTCAGCGATACCTTCTGGTTCTCAGCTGTTGAGGGTGAGGTGTATGCCTATTCTTCGGCATTTACCGCTTTGGTATTCTGGCTGATCCTGAAGTGGGAAGAACATGCCGACGAGCCTCATTCCGACCGTTGGCTGGTGCTTATCATGTATATGACAGGCCTCTCGATTGGTGTTCACCTGCTCAACTTGTTGTGTCTGCCTGCCATCGTGCTGGTATATTACTATCGCAAGTGTCCCCAGCCCGATTCACGTAAAGATCTGTATGGCTCTATTGCCGCTTTGGTGATATCAGTAGTTATCTTGGGCGCTGTGCTCTATGGTCTTGTACCAGGCATTGTTCGTGTGGGTGGATGGTTCGAACTGTTGTTTGTCAACGTGTTTGGTTGTCCGTTCAATACAGGTGAGATTGTTTATATCATCCTGCTTATTGCCACATTGGTATGGGCGATCTATGAGTCCTACAAGGATCAAAGTCTGAAACGTCAGAATATAGCATTTCTGTTGTCTGTAGCCATGTTGGGTATTCCTTTCTTTGGCTATGGCTGGTCAGCAGTGCTTATCGGCATTGTTGTATTGGCTCTGATTTGGCTGGTACTTCAATATAAGCGCCAAGGCAAGTTGCTCATCACCTCACGTATCAAGAATACATCTCTGCTCTGCATGATGATGCTCCTCATTGGTTATTCGTCATATGCTGTCATCGTCATTCGTTCGGCAGCCAATCCACCAATGGACCAGAACTCTCCAGAGGATATATTTACCCTTGGCGACTATCTGGCTCGTGACCAGTACGGACAGCGTCCGTTGCTTTACGGTCAGGCTTATACCTCACAGGTGGCTTTGGAGAAGGCGGGCGACTATTGCCGTCCAGTCTCAACAAAGGGCGCACCTGTTTGGCAGCGCAAGGAGAAAGCATCTGCAGACGAGAAGGATGAATACTTCGTAGCACGTACTAAGGACGACTATGTATATGCTCAGAATATGCTGTTCCCGCGTATGTGGGATTCAGGTAAGGCTGCTTCATATCGTAGTTGGTTGGGCGAAGAGCCCGATGGAAGTGAAGAAGCATACGATCGTTGTGGCGAGATGGTTACGGTGAAGATGCCGAGCATGTTGCAGAACATTCGTTTCTTCCTCTCATACCAGTGCAATTTCATGTATTGGCGCTATTTCATGTGGAATTTCGCAGGCCGTCAGAATGATATTCAAGGTCAGGGCGAATTGGAACATGGCAACTGGATAAGTGGTTTCAGTTGGTTGGACAACTGGCGTCTGGGAGACCAATCGACATTGCCCGATGAGTTGAAAAACAACAAAGGCCACAATGTATTCTATATGATGCCATTGATGCTCGGTCTTATCGGACTCTTCTGGCAGTCGTGGTACACTCGCAAACGTCGTGTGCCCGGTAGCGACAAAGAAGATATAGAACCAGTGGGCATCCGCCAGTTCTGGGTTGTGTTCTTCCTGTTCTTCATGACAGGTTTGGCTATTGTCATCTACCTTAATCAGAATCCTGAGCAGGTACGTGAACGCGACTATGCTTATGCGGGTTCGTTCTATGCTTTTGCCATCTGGTGTGGTATGGGTGTTGCAGCTCTCATCGACCTGTTGAACCGCAAGCTGAAGAAAGAAAATGTGTTGGTTGCCGCAGTTATTGCTGTAGTGGCATTGGCTGTTCCCATACAAATGGGTAGTCAGACATGGGATGATCATGACCGAAGTGGTCGTTATTCGTGCCGTGACTTTGGACAAAACTATCTGATGTCGCTGCAGAATGAGGGCAATCCTATCATCTATACCAATGGTGATAACGATACATTCCCCTTGTGGTACAATCAGGATGTAGAAGGTGTGCGCACCGATGCGCGCGTTTGCAACCTGTCGTATCTGCAGACCGATTGGTATATAGACCAGATGCGTCGTCCTGCTTATACCTCTCCTGGCATTCCCATTAAATGGAATCGTTTGGAGTATGTTACTGGTACCAACGAGTATGTGCCCATCGATCCTCATATGAAGCAGGCTGTTCTCGATTTCTATAAGCAAGATCCCGAAACTGCCAAAGCACAGTTTGGTGATGACCCATTTGAGTTGAAGAATGTATTGAAGTATTGGGCACGTTCCAAAAATTCAGAACTCCACGTCATTCCAACCGACACACTCTATATGACTATCGACAAGGAGGCAGTACGCAAGAGTGGTATGATGATGGCAAGTGATAGCATTCCCGACCGCATGGTTATCTCGCTTGCAGGCAAGAGTGCACTCTACAAAGGCGACTTGATGATTCTGGAGATGTTGGCTGAGTGTAACTGGAAACGCCCCATCTACGTGGCTGCAACTGTTGGTGAGAGTAGTTATATCAACCTTGGCAACAATGTGGTGACTGAAGGATTGGCATATCGTATCACACCATTCACTACCAATGCTCAAGGCGCACGCAACTTCGATACGAAGCGCACCTATGATAACGTGATGCATCGTTTCAAGTTTGGTGGACTCAACCAAAAGGGCATATATATCGATGAGACTGTGATGCGCATGTGCTACAGCCATCGTCGTATCATGTCGCAGTTGGCCAACAAACTCATTGAGGAAGGTGACAAGAAGCGTGCCGCTGAAGTTCTTGCCTACATTGACAAGATGCTTCCTTCATATAATATCCCGCATGAATTCTCATCGGGTTCGCTTGATATTGCAGAAGGATGGTATCAGGTAGGTCAGAAGCAGAAAGCCATCAAGGTGCTCAATGAGATGTGGCACAATTCTCAGCAATACCTCAATTGGTACAACAAGCTCAATGCAGAGCAGTTTGCCTTCTCTAAGAATAATGCTTATGCCCATGCTTACTATTTGCAGCAGATACTTCTCGTGGCTCAGCAGATAGATCAGCAATGGTTCAACAAACACTACGAGCAGTATAGCCGCATGATACGCACCTTTGAGGAGCGTGGCGGTGCACAGGGCATAGATCGCTGATCGTGGATAGTGATAATATGAAAAGTATTAACTGCAAGTGATAATAGAACAACCGGCAATATGGCTAAGGTGGCTATATCCCAGAGCCACTTGGCGGATGAACCGTCACGAACGGTCAGTATATCTGACCTTCGATGACGGTCCCATCCCCGAGGCCACGCCATTTATTCTTGATACGCTTAGACATTATGGCATCAAAGCCACCTTTTTTATGGTGGGCGACAATGCTCGTAAGTATCCCGAATTGTTGCAGCGTGTCATCGACGAAGGTCATCGGGTGGGTAATCATACACACAACCATATTAGTGGTTTCCGTCATAGCATCCATCAGTATTGCTATAATGTAGAAAAGGCTAATGCCTATCTTCATACTGATTTGGTGCGCCCGCCACATGGTTGGATGCGATGGGAACAGTATGCCATCTTAGGTCGAAAGTATCGCATAGTGATGTGGGATCTTGTCACGCGAGACTATTCCAAGTGGATGACGGCAGAAGATGTGTTGGCTAATGTGAAACGCTATGCTCGCAACGGTTCCATCATCACATTCCACGATTCTCTCAAGAGTATTGATAAACTGAAAACGGCATTGCCAGCAAGTATAGAATGGTTGCGTGAGCAAGGCTATGAATTTAAGGTGTTCGAATGAACACCTTTTTTGTTTCTGTACAATCATAATATGTACGCGCACGCATACTCATGCGTGCGTATGTGCGCAGGTGCACATGCGATGCTGTAAAAACAGAATATATGACTGTAAATGTAGGATTTGCAGCACACCACCGCATCTTTGAATGTGATGGATGCCCATGTTCGGACCATACAGAATATGGTTTATTCCTGTTCCTTTCTCATGCTGAATTCACATCCACAATACTGCTGGTTGTAAAACTGGTATTGCTTTAACAGTTCGTTGCGACGCTCCTGCAGTCCTCCTTTGCGCCAGTTTTGCGCCCAGAAGTGGATGCCTGGCACAGCCTCTTCTGCCATTTTTCCTGCTGCTGCTATTTGGTCAAGACTCTTCCAACGTGATGTGGCAAGGGTGGTGGCAATCGTGGTGAAACCACGTCGTTGTGCCTCCATGGCAGTGGCAATGAGTCGCATACGGAAACACTGCAGACAGCGGCCTCCCCGTTCAGGTTCGCCCTCCAGCCCTTTGATAGCCGCAAGCCATGTTTCATGATTGTAGTCGCCATCTATCCACTCGATGCCGAGTGAAGTGGCGTGGCGCTTGCTTTCTTCTTTGCGGATTTCATATTCTTCATGTGGCCAGATGTTTGGATTGAAGTAGAAGATAGTTGGGCGCACATCGTGTGCCAGCATCCATTCTACAATGGCTGAAGAACATGGAGCACAACAGGCATGTAGCATGATGCGGTTGATGCCTTCTGGAATTTCGATATCGTTTTTCTTTTTTTTCATTGTGTAGTATAGGATGTCTGTGTCAGCAACAATTCTATGGTCCGTCAATTAACTTTCCAAACTTTCAAGCCGATAGTGTTCTGCTCGAAAAATGGTGTGCAAACAAAGGTTGCGTCATTGAGCCAAGCATAACAACTCTCGGTGGGTGCCTCAAACACAGGTGTTGTGTTGAAGTAGAAACCCGTTTTCCCGTTGGGAAGGATAGGGTTGGCCAGAACTCCCTCGTTACGCACATGAATCATCACTCCATCTGCTGTACGGATGTTGTAGATGGCTTCAAGATGAGTACGGTTGCGTATGGTATCTACCAGTTGATAGTCTGCACCGCCTGCCAAGACATCTCCTTTGAAACTGCTGCCGTTGGGATGTGTTCCTTCGAAGTGTCCGCCTATAATCGGTATGACGATGCGTTTGCCCATAGCAGTATTTCCCAATGTTTGTGCTGGCGAACATGCTACATGTAATGTCAGTACGTGAGTGAGTTGTGGCGTAGTTGGTTCCTGAGCCATGGCCGTTAGTGGCGTGGCAAGCATCAGTAGCCAAGCCATTGTTGTCATCAAGTGTAGAATAGTCTTTTTCATTGTCAGCCGTTGAATTGTTGGTTGGTCTGCAAAGTTACTATCTTTTTTCTTTATACCCAAATCTAATGGCAGATTTGCACCAAAACATGAGGTGCCGATATTCCGTTATGTTAAAATGATGTGGCGCCATAATTGCTACCTTTGCACCGGCAATCAAAAATCATTTCTATAGACGAATGAAGAGATGCACGACCACAATACCGACTTTCATAAACACAAATCATAATTATCAATTTAGGTTTGGGGCAATGTCCATCGTGATGGTGGGTGTTGCCTTTTGATATTTTTATGGCTATTGCAAATGACAATGCTATTCCTGTTTATGGACGATACTATTGGTGCTGTTTTCCTTCGGGATGCCTTCGGGATCCGTTCGGGATGTGTTTTATGTCGGTAGGATAGTATCATTCCCGATGGCTGAAGTATAGAAGAAAAAGCGATAAACATCCTTTGTGGATTGAAGAGAAAAGTGTATCTTTGCTGCATCTTTCTGAAAGATGCGATAGAATATGAAGTGGAATAGACGTAGAAAGATACTTGTAGTATTCTTGGTAATCGTTGTTGCCGTACAAGGTATAGGTGGGTTGGGTGACTATTATGCCCAAGCGGTCTATCCATGTGTTGCTACCGTTTTGACATTCTTGTCAGGATATGTGCCCTTTGCCATAGGCGACTTGTTTATAGCCTTGAGTATCATCGGTATTGTGGCATTTCCGTTCTATGCTGTTCGTCGGAAGAATAAAACTGTGGGCTATGCCATTGCTGGGGTGGGTGAGTATCTGTTGTGGGTCTATGTGTGGTTCTATCTGGCATGGGGATTAAACTATGCCCAGTCTGATTTTTATCATCGAAGTCATACACCCCGTTATGAAGCCAACAATGATCAACTGCGACATTTTGCATGGCGTTATGCCGATAGCTTGAATGCCACTTATAGTAAAACAGCCATTTATGATACTCTGCGAGTGCCGTCTTTGGTGGTGGCAGGTTATAAGCGTTTAGCCCAGCAGAATATGGGTGTCCATGCCCCTTTCCATGTTCATACGCAAGCCAAGACCATGCTTTTCACTCCGTTGAGTTCCAAGGTAGGAGTGACCGGCAGTATGGGTCCTTTCTTCTGCGAGTTTACGCTCAATGGCGATTTGCGTGCCCACGAGTATCCATCCACGTTTGCCCACGAGTATGCTCATCTACTTGGCATCACCAACGAGGGTGAAGCCAATTTCTATGCCTATCAGGTTTGTACATCATCTGCCGACCGCACGATGCGCTTTTGTGGCTATTATGCCATCTTCTTTCATGTGTTGCGTAGTGTAGATGCTGTACTTGGTGATGAGGCAGCCGAAGATTTCCTGCAATATGTACGACCGGAAATCAGGCAGATGGCATCTGCCGACCGCAACTATTGGCGTTCGAAATACAGTACCTGGTTGGGCAACTTGCAAAATGCGGTCTATGAGTTTTATCTGAGAACCAATCGGGTTGATGGCGGACGGAAGAGTTATTCGCAAGTGGTGGCGCTGATACTCTCATGGGAGCAACGCCAAGGACAGATGCAACGCCGTTGAATAGACTATAAAACAATGTGTTATAGACGGATAGGTAATGGCTGATACAAAAAAAACTGGGTGTGTCTCGCGACAATCCCAGTTTCTGTTTTCTAACTAACTTATTATCAACTATTCATTACTCTTTCTTTGTTATGCACAAAATTATTTCTTGTTTGCTGATGCAAAGGTATGTACATTTTATGATAAAAAACAGAAAATGAATGAAAAAACACACGTAAACGTTTGCGCCATTGCGAGTTTTTTTGTATTTTTGCAGCAATGAACAATAGAAAGCAACATAGAACATCGTTGAAGGACCTGGCTAAAGAGCTCAATGTGAGTATTGCTACAGTCAGTCGTGCCCTGCGCAGTTCTTCGGAAATAGGCCATGAAATGCAGGAAAAGGTGAAGGCTTTAGCCAAACTACGCAACTATCGCCCCAACCCTTTTGCACAGAGTTTGCGTAAAGAAGCTCCAAAGATTATTGGCGTGGTGCTGCCCAATTTGGTGACCCACTATTATGCTGCGGTACTCGATGGCATAGAAGATGAGGCCAAACGATCGGGCTATAGCGTCATTAGTGCCAATAGCCATGAATCATTTGATATTGAAACACAAGCCATCGACAACTTTATCAATCTCCATGTGGAGGGCATTATAGCTTGTTTGTCACAATCCACTACTGATTACAGCCACTTTGAGGAGATTGCAGAGATGGGCATTCCTTTGGTATTCTTTGGTCGTACTTGTCTGAAAGAGCGCTTCTCGTGTGTCACAGCCAATGGTGACCAAGCCGCCCAGATGGCTACTCAGCATTTGATAGATACCGGTAGTCGTCGCATAGCCTTTATCGGCGGTCCTAACCACCTCGATATGGTTCAGCGTCGTAAACATGGTTATCTTGAAGCACTTCGTGAAAATCAGATTCCCATCGAGCGTGAACTTGTGAAATGCGGATCGATAGATTATGATGCCGTACTTTCCAATACTGTTACCCTACTTAAAGAGCAGAAACCTGATGCCATAGTGGCTTTCAACGATATCATCACCTTTGCCGCATTCAATGCCATTCGTGAGGCAGGATTGCGCATACCCGACGATGTGGCACTCATCGGCTTTACCGATGACGTGCATGCTGCATTCGTCACGCCGCAAATGTCAGCCATCGTCGATCAGGCTCACCAAATGGGTGCAACAGCCTGTCAATTGCTGCTCAAGAATATTGCAGGTGATACAGGCGTATATCACAAAATTGTGCCACAAAAGTTGGTCATCCGTGGTACCTCGGCTAAAAAACCGCAGTAAGTAGTAGGTCGAGGACCAAAAAAGGCTGACTATGTTTGGTCTTTTCAATAAAAAAGAGTACATTTGCACCATATTATATATAACTCGTAAAACCTAAAATAAATGCCTCTGGCATTGATGCTAATGACTGTAAATATGAGAAGGATGATCATGTTACTGACGCTGATGGTCAGCTTTGTGCTGACAGTCGGTGCTGCTATTGATGACATTAAGTTTAGCCGACTTGATACCCGTGACGGACTAAGCAACTCACAGATTCTTTGTGTGAAGCGCGACTCCAAGGGATTTGTATGGATAGGAACTCCCTATGGCCTTAATCGATACGACGGATATCGTATCAAGACATTCTACTCATACGCCAAAGATACCACTACGCTACGCAACAATTATGTGGATGAGATCTATGAGGCATACGATGGAAAACTATGGTTGAAGCAGGGTATGAACTATACCATCTTCGACCCAGTAACCGAGTCATGTGACAGACATCCTGAGCGTTGGTTGCAGCAACACGGCGTGGCGGGTGGTATCGAGCGCCTTTATATAGACAAGCATCATCATTTTTGGGTAAAAACCTATGATACTGGTTTCTGGCATTATAATCCTTATACCAAAGAAGCCAAGCAGTTTAATTTCGGTTATGGCCGCCAAGAGTTCAATTCCGACTTTGGTGTATCGAGTTTTGCAGAGATAGGCAAGAGCTTGTTGGTATCTTCACACAATGGTGAGGTGTTCTGTTTCAACAGAGAGAAAAACTGGATTAGTTGGAAAGATGCTTATATTCGTGAGAAAGGATTCTTCAACAATCAGGAATGTAAGTTGCGTACCGATGCCGATGGTAATCTCTGGATGATAACCGTGGTAGGCTGTTTTGTGAAGTCGAAAGGACGTTGGATTCTTTCCTATAAAGAACTGGCGAAACGCTGGGGCGTGGAATTGCCTGACGGACTGAGCATTTGGGATATTTGTTCGGATAGCAAAAAGCGCGTTTGGATAGCTACCGACCATACAGGACTCTTTCTTGTTGACCGCCAAGCGCATGAGGTGCGCCAGTTCTTGACTCAGAAAAACGACGGTACGTCTATCAGCGAAAACACCCTCCGCATTCTTTATCGCGACCAGCAGGGTCGTATTTGGATTGGTACCTATATGAATGGCGTCAATATGTTTAAGGAGGGACTCTCCAATTTCCGCCATCTTGATCTGGGAAATATCACCACCATCACTTCCGATAAATCCTTCTTCTGGCTGGGAACCAATGATGCAGGTATCATTCGCATGGATCGTAAAACTGGCGAACAGGTTGTTTTCGACCGCAACAACAGTGGCATTGCCACCAATACCATGGTCAGTTCGTTGGTTTCACGTGACGGTACCGTATGGTTTGGAACCTATGAAGGTGGACTGATACGTTTCCGTGGTGGTGCTATCACTAATTTCCGCTCATCGGGTAAACCGGGTGAATTGGCCAATAACAATATCTGGTCGATATGTGAAGACCGTCAGGGCAATATCTGGATTGGCACATTGGGTAACGGTATTCAGCGCTTAACCCGTGCAGGACGCTTTGACACACCTATCACCAGCCATAACTCTATCTTGGTATCAGACTATATCTCGACTGTCAATTTGACGAAGAAAAACTGGTTGATGGTATCCCATTCCAATTTCTATTCGATTGTGAATCCCGTTTCTGGCAAGATTATCAATCGCAATATTATTGACAATAAAGAGGGCATCGGTATTACCGAATCCTCAATATGTACTATGGAGGACAGTCGGGGACTTGCCTGGCAGGGCTCTTCATCGGGTGCAACCATCTGGGACACGAAGACCAATGCTGTCTATCTGATTGATATGCGTTCCGGACTCATTGGTTCTACCGTCAATGCCATGGTGGAAGACAACAACCACACGGTATGGTTGGTGACTGATCATGGCGTATCAAACGTCATCCCGCAGCAAAAAGACGGACGATGGAACTTTATCATCCGCACTTTCAATAGCAACGACGGTCTCCAGAACGGTCCGTTCAACCAGCGTGCCATCTGTAAGACTGCCGATGGACTTATCCTGGTGGGTGGTCAGGAAGGTCTTGATGTCATCAATCCGAAGCTGATGCGCGAAGAGAAGTATAAGGAATATCCCGTATTCAGCGGCCTGAAACTCTTTGAACAGGACGTAAAGGTTGGTGAAAAGATTGACGGTCGCATCATATTACGTAAGGCACTGAACATCTGTCGTGCCGTTCGCTTGAAATACAACGACCAGTTTACCATTCAGTTGGGAAGTTCCAATGGCGAAATCCATCACCGCTCGCGCTTCCTCTATCGCCTCGATGGTGTGAACAACGACTGGATTAGAACCGAAGAAGCCAACCCCAACATTACTTATATGAGTCTGCCTTCAGGATCTTATACCCTGCGCGTACGCATGCTCAACGACGATGGTACCATTGGTAGTGAAGAGGCAACACTCACCATTATTATACAGCCTCCGTTCTGGCGTTCATGGTGGATGATCATGATGCTGTTGCTGGTTGCCGCCTTTGGCATTTGGTGGAGGCGCAAGAATTATATGCGTCGTCAGGCTAAACGCCAAGCCGCCTTCGCATTGCGCCTTGAGATGGAGAAGCGCCAATGGATGGCAGAGATGAAAGCATCGATGGCAGCAGAACAGCCAGCAACAGGAGATGCTGTTGTTGAAGAACCTGTGCGCCACCTTATGATGCATACGGAATATGCCGACCTTGTAGCAGTGATTAAGAAGCAATGTGCTGAATATGTGAAAGGCAACAAGGGTGTAAAGATTAGCAATGTCATGCTTATCGACGAACTCTTTATGGAGTTTGACGTCGTTCTGATCAAGCGCATGCTCAACATCTTGTTTACCAATTCACAGAAATTTGCCGCCAAGAACTGCCACATTAGTGTTGGGCTCATTCGAAAGGACAATGGTAACGTACAGATTCAAGTGGCTGACAATGGTATCGGAGTGGCTGATGAGTATAAACCACATATGTTTGACCATACAGCAGGTGTTGACGAACTCGAACTCGCTCTTGTCAAAGACATCATAGTGGCACATGGTGGCACCATCGAAGTGAAGGACAATCCTGGTGGCGGAACCATCATGGTGATCGACTTGCCAGCAAAAGGCATGGTGGAAGAAGCTGAAATTATGGACGACGACCATGCTGACGATGAAATAAAATAATTGAAAAAAGTAGTATATAATAACCCTAAATGATCAAATGAATATTATTAAAACCCTCATGGTCGGTGCGTTCTCAATGACCGCATTGACAATGGCTGCAGCAGAAGTGCAGCAGAATGGCAACAAGGTAATGGTCAAACCCGATGGTGGTCAGGCCAAAGTTATCTGTCTTGAGGTGATGAACGACAACATCATCCGTGTGCGCGCCACATCCGAGAGTGCATTACCTGTCAAGAAACCCAGTCTGATGATTGTACCGCAGATAGCTCCCGCCAAAAAAAACTATACGATAAGTGAGGACGAGCAGTCTGTAATAGTCAAAGCGAAGAATGTGACTGCCGTAGTCAATAAGGCAACGGGTGCAATCGTATTTTTTGATGCCACAGGAAAACAACTGCTTAAAGAGGCTAAGGATGGCAAGAAATTCCAGAACTTCACAGTCCCTGAGCGCGAATACGGTGTGCGCAACATCGGTGGAGTGACCGAAGAGATGAAGCACGGACTGACTTGGCAGATGCTTTTCGACAGTCCTTCCGATGAAGCCTTCTATGGATTGGGACAGCATCAGTCTGAGGAATTTAATATGAAAGGCAAAAACGAAGACCTGTTCCAATATAACACCAAGGTCTCTATTCCTTTCGTACTCTCCAACAAGAACTATGGTATCCTGTGGGACAGCTACAGTTATTGCCGCTTTGGCAATCCTAACGACTATTTGCAGCTGAACCGCGCCTTCAAACTCTACGACCGTCGCGGTAAAGAAGGTCATCTGACTGGTACCTACGTCGATAAGAATGGTAAGAAACTGGTGCGCGATGAGGATAGCATCTATTATGAGTATGCTTGTCCTCCAACTTCAGAAATTGCCAACAAGACCGATAATGGTGGTCTGAAGAACCTCCCCAAGGGCTTCAATCTCCAAGGTGCCACTGTGACATACGAAGGATTTATCGAGCCTGAATGTTGTGGTCGTTGTGCCAAGGCTGGCAAGAATGAGAAGCAACTCTATCAGTTTATCCTCTACTATGCCGGTTATATCAAGGTGTATATCGATGGCAAGGAGGTGGTGCCTGAGCGTTGGCGTACCGCATGGAACCCCAACAGCTATAAGTTTAGCACCGAACTGACCAAGGGTAAGAAGGCACAGTTGCGCATTGAGTGGCAACCCGATGGTGGCGATTCCTATTGCGGACTGCGTGTCTCACAACCTCGCAATAAGACAGAGCGTGAGCAACTCAGCATCTGGAGCGAGATGGCGCGCGATATGGATTACTACTTCATTGCAGGTCAGAATTTCGATGATGTCATCAGCGGCTATCGCACTTTGACAGGAAAAGCATCGCTCTATCCGAAATGGGTGCTCGGCTTCTGGCAGAGCCGCGAACGCTATCAGAGCAGTCAGGACATCGAGGATAACCTCGCAGAGTTCCGTCGTCGCCACATTCCTATCGACAATATCGTGCAGGACTGGAACTACTGGAATCTGCCCGATTGGGGTGCTCACGACTTTGAAGCAAGCCGTTATCCCAACCCACAGGCTATGCTCGACTCTGTTCACGCTATGCACGGACGCTTCATGATTAGTGTATGGCCTAAGTTCTACGACACCACCGAACACTATAAGGAACTCGACGAGAAGGGATGGATGTATCGTCAGGCTGTCAAGGACGATATCCACGACTGGCTTGGCTTCCGTGGTTCGATGTATGATGCCTATGATGAAGGAGCTCGCAAACTGTTCTGGAAACAGATGGACGACCATCTCTATAGCAAGTTTAATAAGAATGGTGTGCCTGGCATCGATGCTTGGTGGATGGATGCCTCAGAGCCTAATGTGCGCGACTGCACTCCGATGTGGTATCGCAAAGCACTTTGCGGACCTACTGCCCTCGGCACTTCTACCGAATATTTCAATGCCTATTCTACCGTCAATGCCGATGCTATCTACAACGGACAGCGTTCGGTATGGAAGGGTAAAGCCAACGAACCTCGTGTGTTCCTGCTCACCCGTAGCGGTTTCGCTGGTGAACAGCGCTATTCTACAGCCACTTGGAGTGGTGATATCGGCACCCGTTGGGAGGATATGCGCGCTCAGATGACAGCCGGACTCAACTATTCTATGTCGGGTGTGCCTTTCTGGGGAATGGACCAAGGTGGCTTCTGTGTAGAAAACCGCTATGTTGCGGCTCAGAAACTCTTCAACGAAACAGGTGAAGAGAACGAAGATTTGAAGGAATGGCGTGAACTCCAGGCTCGCTGGAATCAGTTTGGAGCCTTCATCCCCTTGTTCCGTTCGCATGGTCAGTGGCCTACTCGCGAAATCTGGAACATCGCTCCCGACAATCATCCTGCCTATAAGTCGTTTGTTTATTACGACCAGTTGCGCTATCGCTTGATGCCTTATATGTACAGCATGGCTGCATGGGCTCACTTCAAAGACTATACGCTGATGCGTGCACTCGTTATGGATTTCAATGGCGATAAGGAAGTGGAGAATATCGGCAACCAGTGGATGTTTGGTCCTGCGCTCATGGCTTGTCCTGTTGGCTACTACAAGGCTCGCAACCGTAGCGTATATTTCCCCAAACAGTGTGGTTGGTATGATTTCTATACTGGCGAACACTATGATGGTGGTCAGCATTTGGTAGTTGATGCACCCTACGAGAAGATTCCTGTTTTCGTACGTGAAGGTGCCATCATTCCATTTGGTCCTGCCATGGAGTGGTGCGACGAGAAACCTGCCGAACTCATCAATCTCTATGTCTATGAGGGTCAGGACGGATCGTTCCAACTCTACGAAGACGAGGGAACCAACTACAACTACGAGAAGGGTAAGTATGCCACCATCGAGATTGCCTATAACGATGCCGACAAAACTGTCAGCTTCGGCAAGCGCAATGGTGCTTTCAAGGGTATGCTGAAAAACCGTCGTTTCAATGTAGTACTCGTGAAGAAAGACCAGCCCCGCGACCTCAACCTCGACAATCCTGAGGGTAAAATGGTGCAGTACAGCGGTAAGGTTGTTAGCGTGAAACTCTGATTTTAAAGATATTGCAATAGGAGGGGTGTGCCATACGGCACACCCTTCTTGTCTTATATAATACCCAATGACTACCCATTGACCACCTGCATAACCATCGTACTGACATCGCCCTTCTTCTATATACAAGTTGCCTAAATGTTCCATTTACCATGTACAAGATATTGCCCGTTATTTTGCCAAGGCATTTCCAATGTTTTGCAAAAGTATTACCCCATGTTTTGCAAAAGTATTGTCTAACGTTTGAAAAAGATCTTTTCAACGATTGATAAAGATGTTATCCAACGTTTGATAAAGATGTTATCCAATATTTGATAAAAGTATTATCCAATATTTGATAAAAGTATTATCCAATATTTGATAAGGGTATTATCCAACGTTGGATAAAAAGATTATCAAGGTTTGGAAAAACGTTGATAAACGATAGCTTTTTATAAGGGAAATAGGATCACGCTTTACTTTTGTTCTTTCATGGCGTTAGTTAATTGTTTATGTTTTGTATCCTCAGGGCGTTGCAGGGGTGGTCGAATGGTGGTCGAAAATATAAAAAACAGAAGGTTCGACCACCCGTTATAGTGTTGTGCTGTAGTCACTTATCTGATTCTGGTGGTCGAGTGGTCGATTTTTACGACGTCGCGTGTGCGTGTGCATATACGCGTACATAATATAAAGGAAGTTCGCCGATGCTCATTGATCTGTTTTTGTTAGATTTCTCCTTTGGTGCGCTACATCCTTGATTCATCTCAATAACATTCAACAGCCCCGTATGGTTAAGCGCAGATTCAAATTAAAATGATGCTTAATACGACGATAAACAGAAGTTGTTTTTTGGTAATGAAAGTTCTCATTTCCATCCATCTTCATAAATTTGCTGGAAAAATCATAGCAGTTGCCGTTGGGTGGAGGTAAAAAAAAGACAGAAAGCCTTTGTCTTCTTGCTGAAAATCGCTAACTTTGCCCAACGATTTACCAATACTAATATCTTATGCATAGATTCTTTACTCTGGCATGTGCCATTGGCTGTATGTTGACCGCACAGGCACGCGATCGCCAGAACTTTGACAACGGATGGCGATTTGTGCTGGCAGACTCGGCACAAATGTCAAAAACCGATTATCATGATACGCATTGGCGTGCACTAAACCTGCCCCACGATTGGGCTGTGGAGGGTGATTTCCTCTGTTCTAACCCATCAGGAGCGGGTGGGGGAGCACTTCCTGGTGGCATTGGATGGTATCGCAAGACTTTCAATCTGCAGAAAAAACAGGGAGAACGCTACTTCATTGAGTTCGACGGAGTGTATATGAATGCCCGTGTCTATATCAACGGTAAGGAAGTGGGCTACCGCCCTTACGGTTATAGCTCGTTTGAATACGACATCACACCTTATCTCACAGCCGGTCGCAACGTGGTGGCTGTGCGTGTGGATAATAGCGATCAGCCTAATTCCAGATGGTATAGCGGATGCGGTATCTACCGCCATGTGTGGTTTACCAAAACCGCCGATGTGCATGTGAAACACTGGGGGGTGCATGTGGTTGCCAATCCCGACGGACGTATCTCCGTGACTGCCGATGTGGAAAGTCAGGGCAAAGCCTATAAGGTGCGCAACCAAGTGTTTGATGCCCAAGGACGAGAGGTAGGTTTGAAAGTGCGCCGTCCCCATCTGTGGTCGGTCGATGACCCCTATATCTATAAGGTACGCACGCAAGTGCTGGTAGGTGGAAAAGTGGTCGATGAGGTGTGGACCAACACCGGATTCCGCTCGTTCCGCTTCGATGCCAAGACAGGTTTCTGGCTCAATGGCAAGAACATGAAGCTCAACGGGGTTTGCGAACACCACGATTTCGGTTGTTTGGGTGCTGTGGTCAACGAAGATGCCATGCACCGCAAACTCGTGCGACTGAAGGAAATGGGTGTGAATGCCATCCGATCTTCACACAATCCGCCTGCTCCCGAACTCCTCAACATGTGCGACACCATGGGACTTATCGTCATGGACGAGTCGTTTGATATGTGGCGCCGCCGTAAGACTCAAAACGACTATGCACGCTTCTTCGACGAATGGCATGAGCGCGACCTTGCCGACTTGATACTGCGTGACCGCAATCATCCCTCCATACTGATGTGGAGCATCGGCAATGAGGTGCTCGAACAGTGGTCGTCTGCCGATGCTGATACGTTGACTCTTGAGCAAGCCAACCTCATACTCAATGCCGGACACGATGCTTCGACCCTTGCCAAGGATGGCGAAACCAGCGTCAATACATTGTTGGCAGACCATTTGGCTGACATTGTGCGCCGCTACGACACGACACGTCCCATCACCGCAGGATGTAACGAACCATCACCCGACAACCACTTGTTCAAGGGTAAGGCGCTCGATATTGTAGGCTTCAACTATCATCATCAGTGGATTAAGGATGTACCCAAGAATTTCCCCGGTCGTCCGTTTATCATGACCGAAAGCGTTTCAGCCCTGCAGACAACGGGTTTTTACACCATGCCCAGCGACTCTGTCATCAAAGCACCTAAGGAATGGTGGTTGCCCTATACCGATCCTTCGTTCAAATGCTCGTCTTACGATAACATGCATGCCTCATGGAGCAGTACTCACGAGGAAACATGGGATGTGGTGAAGCATACTCCCTATGTTGGTGGACAGTTTATATGGACCGGTTTCGACTATATCGGCGAACCCACACCTTATTCTTATCCTGCTCGCAGCAGTTATTTCGGCATCATCGACTTGGCTGGTCAGCCTAAAGATGTCTATTATATGTATCAGAGCGAATGGACCAATCGCCCCGTTCTGCATCTCTTCCCCCATTGGAACTGGCTCGATGGCGAACAAATCGATATGTGGTGCTACTACAATCAAGCCGACGAAGTGGAACTCTACATCAACGGCAAGAGTCAGGGCGTGCGCCGCAAGGCAGATAGCCACCAGTATCATGTGATGTGGCGCGTAACCTTTGAACCCGGAGAAGTGAAGGTCGTGGCACGCAAAGACGGTAAAGAGGTGCGCCAGCAGACTATCCATACTGCCGGACAGCCCCATCATTTGCAACTCAGCATCGATTATCAAGGTAAAAACACCACCTTCGTCAAGGTGGAAGTGGTTGATGAGAACGGCAACCGATGCCCTTGGGCAGAGAACCAAGTGTTTTTCGATACCGATGCCACCATCATCGGTGTGGATAACGGAAACCAGACATCACTCGAACGCTTCAAGGACAATAAGCGCAAAGCATTCTTCGGCAGATGCTTCGTCGTACTCGACGGACATGGCACGCTGAAAGCTAAATCATACGGACTACCAACAGCAACTATCAAATTATGATGAAGAAAATCTTATTATCAGCAGCGCTCCTGCCCATGGCAGCCGTTGCACAGATACAGACATCGGCAGGTGTACAGTATCTGCAATGCCAGGCAAAAGATATGTCGGGCGAGTTCTCTGACTTTTCCAATACCTATTTCCTGGCTGACAGTCTGGCTGGCTTCGACCTCAACAAGGGTGAAGGACTGCTCAACTGGAAACGCTACCGTCTCGTACCGCGACAGGCTTTCAACCTCAATGGCTATTGGCCTGTGCGCATGAAGATGCTCGATTTCCCCGACACACAGTATGACAACGACCCCAACCTGCGCATCAAAGTGCAGAAAATAGACAACCGCACGCTTCGTGTCACCATCTTCACTTCACCCATCGAACCGAAGATGGACGATGCCAACGACCCCATGTTCTCACCGGAGTTTATTGCACAGCAAACTGGCGAACAGGCTAAAAACGGTCGTGGACGCTGGAACGTGAAAGCTACCGACCAAGCTATTGTCTATAAAAACAATAACGGATCACTCGAAATACAGAAGTATCCGTTCCGTATCGTGCTGCGCGACGGACAGGGCAAACTGCTCACGCAGACCCGCCACATCATCGATAACGACAGTACACAGGTGAAACTCCTGCCCTTCAACTTTATCAAACGCGGTACAGACAATTCGCGCAGCATCAATCCCGTACTGATGCTCTCACCCAACGAGCGCATCTACGGTTGCGGCGAAAGTTTTACATCGCTCAACAAAGTAGGACAGAAAGTGCAAATCTCGGTAGTCGATCCACAAGGACCAGAGACCGATGGCATGTATAAACCCGTGCCTTTCTATTTCTCTAATCGGGGATATGGTATCTTCATGCACACCTCGGCACCTACAACAGCTGATTTCGGCGCCTCTTACATCGGTGCACAGCGCCTCTTTATGGGCGACGAAACGATGGACTTCTTCATCTTCTTCGGTGAACCGAAAGACGTGCTCAATGCTTATACTGACGTCACTGGTAAGTCACCTATGCTTCCCCTCTGGACTTTCGGCACATGGATGAGCCGCATCACCTATTTCTCTCAGGAGGAAGGACTCGACATTGCCCGTAAACTCCGTGCCAACAAGATTCCATCAGATGTTATCCATTTCGATACAGGATGGTTTGGCGTAGATTGGCAGTGCGACTATGAGTTTGCCAAAGATCGTTTCAAAGATCCAGTAGCCATGCTCAAGTCGATGAAGAAAGACGGTTTCCATACCTGTCTTTGGCAGTTGCCCTACTTCACACCGAAGAACCGCTACTTCCGTGAACTCGTTGATGGCGGCATGGCTGTACACAACGGCAACGGAACATTGAGCTATGAAGATGCGGTGCTCGACCTCAGCAATCCCAAGACCGTAGCATGGTATCAAGGCAAAATCGCTAACCTCATCAAACAAGGAGTCAGCGCTATCAAGTGTGACTTCGGTGAGGCTGCACCATACGATGGCATCTATGCCAGCGGCAAAACAGGATTCTATGAGCACAACCTCTATCCCCTGCGCTACAACAAAGCACTCTGGCAGGCTGTGCGCGACAATACTCCCGACCATGAAGGTGTCATCTGGGCTCGCAGCGCATGGGCTGGAAGCCAGCGCTATCCGCTCCATTGGGGTGGCGATGCTGCTACCAACGAGATTGGTAGCGTAGGTATGTTGGGCGATCTCCGTGGCGGTTTGTCATTCGGACTCAGCGGATTCTCCTTCTGGAGCCATGACATGGGTGGCTTTGTCACCAAGAGTCCCGACGATCTCTACCGTCGTTGGCTGCCATTCGGATTCCTTTCAAGCCATACACGTGCCCATGGAGCACCTCCTACCGAACCTTGGCTCATCAGCGAAAGCTTTACCAAAGCATTCCGCCAGTCGGCAGAAATGAAATACAAACTCATGCCTTATGTCTATGCACAGGCAAAGGATTGCTCTGAGCGCGGACTGCCTATGGTACGTGCACTGCTCGTGGAATTCCCCGATGATCCAGGTGCATGGTTTGTGGAAGACGAGTATATGTTTGGTTCGCAGATTCTTGTTGCTCCAATGCTCGAAACTGGAAAAAGCCGCACCGTATATCTGCCCCGTGGAAAGTGGATTGATTATCAGACAGGAAAAGTCTATGAGGGGGGCTATCAGACTATCCCAACTGCAGAGATTCCCTGCGTCATCCTCGTCAAGGATGGATCACTCATTCCCCATGTACCTGTCGCACAAAACACAGGCGATATCAAATGGGACAAGGTCGAGCTGAAAGCCTATAAGGCCGATGCTACCAAATGTACAGGACTCCTGTTCCGCCCTGGCGATAAGGAACTGCAACATATCGAGAAATAACTATTCATGAGCCGGGGGATGAACATCAACAATGTTTCATTCCCCGGTATTTTTTATAACTACAATCCCTCTTTGGTATATACGATAACGCTTTATTATCAATTATAGGTACATGCTATGAAAACAATATGGGTGGCACTTGCAGCCATGACCATGGCGGCACCGATGCACGCACAATTGGTCATCAATGAAGTCATGCAGTCTAATATCGACTGTATCATGGACGACATGAACGAATTTCCTGATTCGTGGGTGGAATTATACAACAATGGCGAAAGTAGCGAACAGCTTTCTAACTACAGTATCGGACTTACCACTGATGCTCAAAAGGCATGGGCTTTGCCGGCATCACTTATCAACAAAGGATATCGCGTACTCATCTATTGCGACAAGGCGGCATCGGGTATGCATACTGATTTCCGCCTTGAGTCGGGAAAGAACGGCGAAATCTATCTGTTCAAAAACAATAAAGTGGTCGATAAACTGACCAAAATGAAAAAACAGCCTGCGCCTAATATTGCCTATGGGCGCAAAACAGACGGTAGCGACACATGGGGATATATGGCTATACCAACACCAGGCGGTACCAACTGCGGATCTACCTGCAAGGATCTCTTGGGCGATGTGGTATTCAGCGAACCTGGACGGGTCTTGGAAAATGCGCAGACTCTCAAACTCACCCTGTCACTTCCTGACGGAGCGCCTGCAGAAACTGTCATCCGATATACTACAGATGGTAGCGAACCAATAGCATCAAGTTTGCAATATACCGCTCCAATCACCATCAGCGCCTCACAGGTGGTGCGCGCAAAACCATTCTGTACGGGGTATCTGTCACCTCGGTCAGTCACCCAGTCGTATATCTTCCACGGACGACAGATGACGCTTCCCGTTATTTCCATCGTTACTAAGAATGTGTATTTCTATGATAACAAACAAGGAATACTGGTGAAAGGCAACTATAACAGCAGTCAGGAAAACTATAAATACGACTGGCGACGCCCCATCAACTTGGAACTTTTTACTGCCGCAGGTAGTAAAAGTCAGCTCAACCAACTCTGCGAAACACGTGTCATGGGAGGTGCTTCACGTGATAATATGATGAAGTCGATGGCTATTTATGCCAACAAGCGATTTGGTACGAAGCGCCTTCAATATGAATTTTTCCCTGACCAGCGACCGGGTATCACCGATTATAAGTCACTCGCACTGCGCAATGCCGGCAACGACTTCGACTATCTCTACATGCGCGATGCTGTCATCCAACGGTCTATGGCTGCCTATGTCGATCTTGATTGGCAGGCATGGCGTCCTGCCATTGTCTATATCAACGGAAAGTACAACGGTATGCTCAACATCCGTGAACGAAGCAACGAAGATAATATCTATACCAACTATGAGGGATTGGAGGATATTGATATGATAGAAAACGGATGGGAACTGAAAGAAGGCGATTGGGAACATTTCAACCGCTTCAAGGCGTTCTATCAAGAACATGGACATACCCTGGCAGAATATGAAACATGGATGGATTGCAAGGAGTATATCAACCTGATGATCATGAATCTTTTCTACAATAATCAGGACTTTCCCGGCAATAACATCGTATGGTGGAGACCACGCACAGAAACTGGCAGATGGCGATGGGTGGCTAAAGATACGGACTTCGGACTTGGGCTTTATGGTTCGGCAGCTACCTATAAAACCTTTGAATGGTTCTACAACCCCAATTATGACAAAGACCACGCATGGGCAAATACATCTGAGGCTACAAGATTGTTTCGCCGATTAATGGAAGATGCCGATTTTCAACGGGAGTTCATAGACCGTGCTGCCATCTATCTGGGTGACTTCTTGTCGGAAAAGAATATACGGCTGCTATGGGATGATATGTATAATCAGATCAAAACGGAATATCCTCACCATCGCAAGCTTGTCAACGAGTGGTGGCCAAATTATACCAACGAATTGAATACAGCACATAAATGGCTTAACGAACGTATTCCGAGTTTCTATCAGCAGATTTCCGACTTCTATAAAGTGGGAAATCCTGTTCCACTCACCATCAATGCCACGATGGCTGAAAGCGACAGAAACGCCATGACGATCACATTCAATGGCGTGCGCTTGACAGAAGCATGCTTTGACGGAAAATTCTTCAAGAATAGATCCATGCAGATCAATGGGGTGCTCTCCGACGGACGGGAGGTGAAAGCATGGAATATCGTACAGCATCAAGGTATTGCCACTACTACTATACAGCAGTCGGGAGCTACCCTTACTATGGCGCTACCCGATTGCGACAAGGTGGAGATTACCGCTGTAATAGGTGAACCTACTGCCATCACGCAACCTGATACCAAAACATGGCACTGGTCGTTTGCTGCAGGAACACTACAGGTTAACCAGGTGGAGAAGGGTACCAAGGTGTGTGTATATGACCTATTAGGCAGAATACTCCATCGGACTACAGCAACTGGTGCACCGCTTTCCTTCGCAGTTTCTGCCAAGACCTGCATCCTGAAAGTTGGCGATGAAGCTGCAAAAGTAACTGATTCTACTCGACGATAAATCGAAAGGAGTGTTGAAGAATAGTATGATTTGAACATCGTTAAACGCGAAATAGAATACTTATGGACATACAACCAATTGCTTATTTTCGATCACCATTCACCTCGAAATTCGGATTGCCACGACAGAGTGGTATCGTAGAAACGTTGCATGGACGCATAGAACTCACTCGCGATTATGCCACACCAGAGGCACTGCGGGGATTGGAAGAGTATGATTTCATCTGGCTGATATGGGGATTCTCTGAAAATGTCGATGCACGTAAGCATCCTACCGTGCGACCACCATTGTTGGGAGGAAACGAGCGCGTCGGGGTTTGGGCAACGCGTTCGCCATTCCGACCCAATAATCTCGGACTCTCATCGGTGCGTATTGTGGCGGTGCGTCCCGAAGATGGAGTAGTGGAAGTGGCAGGGGCTGACCTCATGGATGGCACACCTATCTACGATATCAAACCTTATTTGGCTTATGTGGATAGTCATCCTGGTGCACGGGGCGGTTTTACCGATCGCAAACAGTGGCAGCGGTTGGAGGTGGTTATACCTGACGAACTGACGAAGACCCTATCACCACAGATCGTGCAGACACTGACCGATGCACTTGCGCTTGATCCTCGTCCCCATTATCATGATGATCCCGACCGGCAGTATGTGATGCCTTTCGATGGCTATGAAGTGGTATTCTGTGTGGACGGCAACATGTTGTATGTCAAGAAAATTATCCCTTGTATCGCTGTACCAGAAAAAAAGTAACAGCATTATTTGTAGATGACGGAAATTTTTAATATATTTGTGTCCGAAAAATGGTTGACATGATGGAAATGGTATTGATACTTATCTTGGCTATGGGCTGTCTGGTGGCTTTCTGTTGGGCTTGGCAGATGCGGAAAAGAATGCGTGTGTTGGAACGTGATATAATGATGCATCGCATCTTTCTGAAGAATGTTATTCAAGAGTCAGAACTTCCCCTTCGGCAAGTTTCTCGCATGGCTAAGATGCTTTCAAAGGATGATTTATACCTTTCCAAGAATGAAAAACACAATATGGCAGAACAGTTGAATGGCTATGCTTATTTCATCGATACATTGTTGAATGAACTTATGATCTTCACTAATCCTTCAGATGAGGTGGCACACGTGAGACGGGAACAGTTCAGTCCTAACGAACTTTGTCGACGTTGTCTGGAAATCAATATCTCCAACATTTATCATCGACAGGCTGTCAAGTTGAATTTTCATCGTACCATGAGCGATGAGTTCTTTATAGAAAGTGATCGCCATGTCATAGAGATTATCCTCAATAAGTTGATTCAGAATGCCTGTCGCTTTACCGAAAAAGGGGAAGTGGTCGTGGGGTGTAACACTACAGAGAATGAGGGCATGCTGACACTCGATGTCAGTGATACTGGTGCAGGAATTCCCAAAGATCGTCTGAGTCGCCTGTTTAGTTGGTTTGAACAGCCCGACGATATGCGCGATGAGGCTGAACTTGATTTGAGCATTTGCCAGCGGTTGGCACAAAAAATTGGAGGTGTGCTTTTTATCGACGAACTCTATGCACGTCAGGGAACTCGTGTGGTGCTGGTATTGCCCATCAAGTAGGCTGTAATACAGAAACAAAATTATAGTTTTTCTTTCCGTCACGAAGGGATGGTGTGTCACATCCTGTCGGACTTACAGATCGCTTCTGTCCAAATGGTCGCGCCACAGATATTTGCGTGTTTCGTGTACGATGATGCCGTTCAGCGCCAAGAGCGATAGCAGGTTGGGAATTGCCATGAGTGCATTCATACAATCGGCCATGTTCCATACCACACCCAACTGCATCACGCTGCCTATAAATACAGCAACGATAAAAATCATCCGATAGACAAGCATCCATCGACGACCTTTCAGATATTCTACTGCGCGTTCACCATAATAGCACCAACCTAAGATGGTGGAAAATGCAAAGGTCAACAGACCGAAAGTCAGTAATGGTGTACCAATGATGGGAATTTTAGAAAATGCCATCTTGGTCAGTACCGCACCATTGTCGAAAGTAATGTCGGGGTATGCCAATACACTGCTTACAATAACAATTCCCGTCATGGCACAGATGACTACCGTGTCCCAAAATGTACCAGTGCTGGACACCAAGGCTTGGCGTACTGGGTTGCGTGTCTGTGCGGCAGCAGCTACGATGGGAGCAGAACCGAGTCCTGATTCGTTGCTGAAAAGACCGCGTGCTATGCCATAACGTGCTGCCATCATCACTGTAGTACCTACAAAACCTCCTCCTGCTGCCTGCGGACTGAAAGCCGAGGTGACGATGAGCTTGATGGCAGGCCATGCATAATCGATGTTTACTCCTATTATATAGATGCAACCTAAAATGTAAAAGAGTGCCATGAGGGGTACCAGGGTTGCGCAGACACGTGCAATACTCTTCACACCACCTAAAATAACAGCACCAGTGAGTAGGCAGATGACTGTTCCTGTGATATAGGGTGAGATGTCATAGGTTTCGTAAGCGAGTGTGGCAATGGCATTGGCTTGCACCGTATTGCCGATGCCAAACGAGGCGAGGGCAGTGAAAATGGCAAAGAGAATTGCTGCCCAACGCCATCCCAATCCTTTCTCCAGCGCAAACATAGGTCCTCCAATCACTTTGCCATCAGGTTTCTTCTCGCGATATTTGATAGCCAGTAGGCCCTCTGCATATTTGGTGGCAATGCCAAATACACCAGTCAGCCAACACCACAATACTGCACCAGGACCGCCTAAGGCAATGGCGGTGGCTACACCGATGATGTTTCCGGTGCCGATAGTAGCAGCTAGAGCGGTTGCCAATGATGAGAATTGCGAAACGTCACCGGTTGCATCGGGATCACGTTGTACAGATAGCCGAATGGCTTTGAGTATATGTCTCTGTGGAAAATGCAATCGGATAGTAAGAAAAAGATGGGTTCCCAAGAGCAGGATAATCATGGGCCAGCCCCACAACAGGGAGCTCGTTACGGAGAAAAATTCGTTGATGGTGTTCATGTTGTTGCTGCTTTTGCGTGCAAAGTTAGTTAAAAATGCTCAAAATGTAGTCGATTCTTCGTTTTTTTTGAATTTTGGTTAAACTTTTTATCGTTTGATGCGTCATATTGATAACAAACGTGATTTGGCTCATTGAAAATACAGACGAGACATGAAATGACGAAACATTTGACCTATGTGGTAGAAAGAAAATCAGGACAATGATGGCTGCTCCGATAGTTGGAGTAGCCATCTTTCGCTTTTTATCCGTGTTTATGCTCATCGATATCCATTCTTGAGTACTGTTTGATATATGGTTAATTGCTGTTAAAATCTGCAGTTCTATCTATTTCGATAGATAACATAATTATATAGATAAGTTGAAAAATATTTGGTAGTGTGAGGTTTTCTTCTTATCTTTGCTCCCTAAAATATGATGAAAGTTCAGGATATGAAGAGATTGATACATACGACAGCCCTCATGGCAGTGGGAATTACCACTTGTTTGGGCTTTGTCTCTTGCTTTAAGGATGAGCCGCTCAATGCAGAATGTGATATTGAGCAGGCTTACATACACGCAGGCGACAAATTGAATAGTTGGTTCCTTTTCGATTCCGACACACTTCAATATGTGCAATCTGACCAGAATAAGATAGAGTTTACCATGAGTGCTATGGCTGATCTTACACAGATTGCTCCACTTTTCAGACTCACTCCTGGGGCTACTATATCACCTGCCAACGGCAGTGTACACGATTTTTCTAAAGGTTCGGTGAAATATACGGTCACTTCGGAAGATGGACAATGGTCACGTATCTATTTTGTCAGCATCAGAAAAATGCTCTATTTCGGTAGTGAACACGAGTTTAATTTTGAAAACTGTTATGAGGACAAAGGGTACTACCATTGGCAAGAACCATGGAAAGATGCTAATGGTAATACGACCAAAGAGGCTATCTGGGCAACAGGAAATCCGGGTTACAAGATTAGCAATAGCTCTACTGCAGCAGAGAATTATCCCACAGCACCTATTGACGAAGGATATGAAGGAAAAGGGGTAAAGCTATCCACTTGCCGAACAAGTGGACTTGCGGACATGGTGCAGAAGCCTATTGCGGCTGGCAACCTCTTTATTGGGCAGTTTGATCCGTCTAATGCATTGCAGGATGCTATGTCTGCCACTAAGTTTGGACGCCCATTCAGTTTCAATACCCAACCCAAGACATTCACAGGATACTATAAGTATAAGGCTGGGGAGAAATTTACCGACCAGTATATGCATGTACTGGAGCAAAAAGACTACGGCACTATCTATGCCGTGTTCTATGATAACCATAATGCAAAGGGCGAAGCGGTGGTGCTCTATGGCAACAACGTACAGACAAGTGAACAGGTTGTGGCACTTGCCCGACTTGATAATATCGACAATACTCCTGAATGGACTCCATTCACTCTCAATTTCATCTACCGTAAAGCTGTAGATATGCAGAAGCTGAAGGCTGGCGGTTACAGTCTCGCTATCGTTTGTTCGTCAAGTACCAACGGTGCTGAGTTTATGGGTGCCGTGGGTAGTACGCTTTGGGTGGATAAGTTTAAGATTACATGTGAATAAGGATGAAATGCCAAGCGATATAGATATTCGGTTATGACAATGAAGAAAATCATAATATGCTCCCTGCTGATGATGTGCACGTTGTGGGCATGGGCAGGAGACGATAATCAAGAACATTGGAGTGCATGGAACAAATATCTGCACAACTATAAATACTATGTACACGTGGGGTATAATATCGGTGGAACAGCACCTATTGGTATGCCTGCCTCTATCCGCACGCTACATAGTTATACGCTGCAACCTAACTTCACCCTTGGAGTAGATGCCCACCATGTTATCTCAGGCAAATGGGGATTCTTGGGCGGTTTGCATTTTGAAAACAAAGGTATGAGAACCGATGCTGGAGTGAAGGGCTACCACATGAAGATTGTGCGTGGTGGCGAACAGTTGGAAGGTGTATTCACAGGAAGTGTGGTGACTAAGGTTGACATGAGTCTCATCACCGTTCCCTTGCAAGCCACTTATGATTTGACCCCACAGGTGCGTCTGAAACTTGGTCCATATGTGAGTTATGCCACAGCCAAGAAATTTGAAGGATGGGCATACGATGGATACCTCCGACGTCAGGAGGAAGGACATGAAAAGGGTGATCCTACCGGACAGAAAGTGATACTGGGACATAATGATGGTGAGCGTGGCAACTACGATTTCTCCAGCGATATGCGCTCTTGGCAGTTTGGTATCGACCTCGGTGCCGACTGGTATATCACTAAGCGTTGGGGTGTCAAGGCTGATTTATCATGGGGATTGACGGGTATCTTCAAGAAAGATTTCGATACCATCGAGCAGACCATGTTTCCCATTTATGGTACGATTGGTGTGATTTATCAACTGAAATAAAAAAATAGGTATCAATTATTATTAACTAAAAAAGAAAGGAAAAAAAATGAAATTGAACAAGATTTTCTATCTGATGGCCATGGTATGTACACTTGGCTTTACTGCATGTGGTGACGATGACGATGCACCCAAAGACGATCCAATCCAGTCGCCTATCGTAGGAACATGGAATGTTTGGTCACAAGGAAATGATTACGATGGTTATACCGGTTCTGTACAGCTCAACTGGGAAGTAGAAGAAGGAACAAGTATTAGTATCGACCTTCTTGGAACTGGTACACCCACTGAAATTCCTATCAAGGAAACCGTTGTTCCTTTGGCAAATAGCCTGGGTAACAAGTTTCTGCCTAAAGTGCTGAAGAGCGTTACTTTCACTCCTGATGGCAAGATCAATGCTGTGGTTTCTGACTATGATGATGACGATATCGCTCCAGAGTGGGAGACTGTTAAGGGCTATGCTACCTATAAGGTTATTAGCGACAATCTCATCAGCGTTTCTATCGACGCAGAAAAGGCTACTGAAGATATTGATGATCCAGCAGAAAAGGCACAGATCAAGACTATCCTTAAATCGTATGGTACTATTCCCGTCAATGTTCGTTGGAATGGCGAAAAGCCTTTCTTCTTTGTTGACAAGGCATACGTACAGCCTATGATTGCTGCTTTGGTTGCTTTCATCGACAAGGTGCCTACAAACGCCATGGATCCAGATGATATCCAAACTTTCACTATGGTTAAGGGTGTTGTGAAGCAGCTGTCTGGTATCATGGACAAAACTTCAAAGTTTGAAGCAGGTATCGAACTGACCAAATAATACTTGGTCGTTTGACTATAAACATAAATCCCTGGCATACAATCTGTGCCGGGGATTATTGTTTTTTTCATGATTTTTCAGTATCTTTGCATCCAAAGACGCTAAGGTACTCACGCTCGGAAGTAAAAAAGAAAAAGTGATTTTTCTTTTGTACTTCGCTCGCTTAATCGTACCTTTGCAACCAATAAGCTCTACTGATATTTGGTAAAATCATACTAACGATGACACGAGAAGAAATAGTCTTTGACTATCTGCAACAGCACGACATTCCCTACACGTGCTATCACCATCCCGAAGGCAAAACCATTGAGGAGGCTAAACGATGGTGGAAAGACGATGGCAGTATCCATTGCAAAAACTTGTTTTTCCGCAACCACAAGGGAAATCGGCATTATCTGGTATGCTTCCATTGTGACCATGACCTCGATATCCACGATTTGGAACACCGTCTCAAAGCAACGCTCGTATCCCAGGGATTACCTTCTTGTGGTAAACTATCGTTTGCATCGCCCGAGCGCATGCTGCGCTATTTGGGACTTGAACCGGGAAGTGTGTCGCCTTTCGGACTCATCAACGATACGGAGCATCATGTGCATCTTTTTCTTGATTGTCATCTGAAAGAGGCTGAGACGCTGTCGTTCCATCCGAATGATTGTAGGGGAACGGTAGTTCTTCGTCGTGATGACTTTGAGCGCTATCTCGACACTCTCGGTAATACCTATGAGTATTTGACCTTGTATTGATGATGGTGACTCTATTCTTCTACATCTTCGTTAACGTCTGTTTCTACATCACGTTTAATGGTAACGTTTCCTGTTGAAGAGAGAATAACGCGTACTGGAATATATTCATCGGTCTGTGGGTGACTGATACTACCGGCAAACTCCAAGTCGCTGCCGTTCACCTTGTCATATACCAGTCCGTCAAGAATACCAGTATGGCGGTAGTCGTTGTCAAGACAAGCATCGAAGTTGGCTTTGGTAAATGAGCGTGTAAAGAACACCTCTCCGTCAGCTCTTGTTACAGTAACTACCACTTCGTTATCCACGAATTTCTGTCCTAATTCGTCTGTCACCATAGGCAGTGAGTCACATGGTTGGCGGTGTATCTCCACCTTATAGCTATTGCCTATCCACTGTATCTGGTGACTCTTATTGTAGTCAGCCTGTCGGATAGGTGCCTCTATTTTGGGGCGTTCCACTTTTTCGGTAATAATGTCGTCACTTTGTCTCTTATTGCCACAAGCGGTCATGAGCACAGCCATGCCCATCACAGCGAGTTGTAATGTCATTCGTTTCATATTTTCAATCTTTACGTTTCGATTTACAAAGGTACGATTAAGTGAAGAAAATGCCAAATATATTTGAGTATTTTTGAACGTGAGTACCTAAGACTGAAAGTCAAAGGTAGTGCAAACCGAGCGAAATACAAAGAAAAAAGTCCTTTTTTCTTTTATTTCCGAACTGACGAACGAAGAAAGTGCAGAGTCAAGCTCGCTTGAACTATGTCTTTCAAGGAGGAAGAAAACCAAAAGGTTAGGTGCCGCCTATCTTGGATTCTCAAAATCAAAGGTACGTTTTCGTTAAGCCAGATGAGCAGAGTTAAGTTCACTTAAGCTCTGCCATGGCGAGAAAACGAAGGATGCAATCCACCGTTTTCGGTTAAGCCAGATGGGCAGAATCGAACATTTCTGTGATTTCCGTGTGACATTTTTGGAGGGCACATGGAGGAAACGTAAAAATCCGTCTAAATCCGTCTAAATTCCGATGATTGATTTCTGTGTGAGACCTTATCCGGAGCACCAACGCAAAAAAAATAGAGGGACTGTTTGGTTATCCCCCTACTTTCAAGTTGTTCCATAGTGTGATTAGTGCCTTCATGTCCGGCAAAACAAGGTCGGCACCCTCGTTGGCAAGTGTTGCGTCGGGTAGTGGACCGGTATTTACAGCAATGGTGAAACACTGTGCTGCAACGGCAGCACGCACACCGAGTGGTGCATTCTCCACCACAATGGCTTCCCAAGGTTGAATGCCTGCTTTCTTCATTCCTATGAGATAAGGCTGCGGATCAGGTTTCCCTCGTGTGACATCAAAACTTGTCACTACCAGATCACTACAAACTAAACCATGCAGATCGCTGTCGAGTTTGGCGAGTAAGGTGCGTTGACCACTACCTGTCACCACACATATCTTCAGTCCGTCTGCCTTGATTTGCTCCATCAATTCGCGGATATTGGGAATCATGCCAGCCTTGGGCAGTTCGGCAAAGATGCCAGACTTGACATTATACATCCGTTGCGCTTCCTCATCAGAGAGTTCACGTTGCCATTGTTGGCGCGCTTTGAGTTTGATGGTTTCCACACCGCGCATGCCCTCATAGAGGTAAGCCTCTTCTGGTGTCATGTCGATATCAAACGATGCCATAGCCTTATGCCAAGAGTAGGCATGGTTAGGCATGGAGTTGTAGATGACACCATCCATATCGAAAAGCACGGCTTTCGGACAGAATTGTCTGAAGCCGTGCTTTTGTTTATACGATTCTATTTCGTGCATAGATTCTTATTACTGTTCCTGTGCAAGACGCTCCTTGATAGCTTTTGAGTCTGCTTCATAACCGGGCTTTTCGAGCAGGGCAAACATGTTTTTCTTGTATGCCTCAACACCTGGTTGGTTGAAGGGATTCACACCAAGAACGTTGCCACTGATACCGCAAGCAATCTCAAAGAAGTAGATGAGCTGTCCGATGTAGTATTCGTTGAGCTTAGGTACAGAGATGCGGATATTGGGCACACCACCGTCAACGTGTGCGAGACGTGTGCCGAGCTCAGCCATCTTGTTAACCTCGTCAACACGTTTTCCGGCGAGGAAGTTCAGACCATCGAGGTTTTCTTCGTCGCTGGGGAACAGCATGGTGCGGTTAGGTTCTTCTATGCTGATAACGGTTTCGAAGATGGTACGCTCACCATCCTGAATCCACTGACCCATAGAGTGCAGGTCGGTAGTGAAGTCGCAGCTGGCAGGGAAGATACCCTTTTTATCCTTACCCTCAGACTCTCCGTAGAGCTGTTTCCACCATTCAGAGAAGAAGTGGAGCTTGGGCTGGTAGTTGACCATAATCTCAATCTTCTTACCGGCACCATACAGACCGTTGCGCACGGCAGCATACTGAGCAGCGGGGTTCTCTTCGAAAGGAACATTCTTACCGCAGACTTTCTCCATATCGGCAGCACCCTTCACGAGTTGCTTGATATCGAAACCAGCGCAAGCGATAGGCAGCAGACCTACTGGAGTGAGTACAGAGAAGCGACCACCTACGTTGTCGGGGATGATAAAGCTCTTGTAACCCTCTTTGTCAGCGCAAGTGCGAGCGGCGCCACGCTTAGCGTCGGTCACAGCTACGATAACGTGTTTTGCCTCGTCTTTACCCATCTGAGCCTCACACTGCTTCTTCAGCAGACGGAAGGTGAGGGCAGTCTCGGTGGTAGTACCAGACTTAGAAATGTTGATGACGCCAAATTTCTTTCCTTTCAGATAGTCGGTCATCTCTGCCAGATAGTCTTCACCGATATTGTTTCCTGCAAAGAGGATGGTTGGATTTTTCTTGTCTTGGATGAGCCAGCTGAACGAGTTGCCCAGTGCTTCAATCACTGCACGTGCACCCAGATAGCTTCCGCCGATACCGGCAACCACTACCACTTCACACTTTTCGCGAAGCGTATTGGCTGTTGCCTGCAATTCGTCGAGGAAAGACTCGGTGATGCTGCTGGGCAAATGGAGCCAACCCAAGAAGTCGTTACCCGGACAGGTGCCGTTCTCCAGCGCTTCCTGCGCTGCCTTTACCTTCGGTTCGAAGGCTTTCACTGTACCAGCCTCAAGAAACGAGGCTGCTTTTGTGATGTCAAGTTTGATATTGCTCATAATTGTTGCAAATATAATTTGGTTATATCTTATCTTTACTTTTTTTCTAATAGGGTCTGCCTCCTATCATCTGAATGAGTCGGTCAGCAGTTTGATCTCAATCTGTGGTGAGATGCGCTCGTAGAGTATGTTATAGACCGCGTCGAGGATGGGCATGTTGACATGGCAGTGGCGGTTTATCTCCTTCATACATTTGGTACCGAAGTAACCCTCTGCTATCATCTCCATTTCAATCTGTGCCGACTTGACGGAGTAACCCTTTCCTATCATCGTACCGAAGGTGCGGTTGCGTGAAAAATTGGAATAGCCCGTAACGAGCAAATCGCCGAGATATACCGAATCTACCACATTGCGCTCAATGGGATGTACCACCTGCAGGAATCGCTGCATCTCCTGTACTGCATTCGACATGAGTACAGCTTGGAAATTATCTCCAAACTTCAGACCGTTGCAGATACCGGCAGCGATGGCATATACGTTCTTCAGTACCGAAGAGTATTCAATGCCGATGACATCGGTAGAGGTTTTGGTCTTGATCACCTGGCTTGCCATGACGTCGGCAAAGGCGTGTGCCTTTTCGCGGTCAGCGCATCCGATGGTGAGATACGACAGGCGGTCGAGTGCCACTTCTTCGGCATGCGACGGACCTCCGATACATGCCAGATTGTCGTAAGGCACATCATATACCTGATGGAAATATTCCGAGCATACGAGGTTCTCATCGGGCACAATACCCTTGATGGCTGTGATGACAAATTTATCGCGGATGCGTGTCTTGAGTTTTTTGAGGTGACTCTTCAGATAGGGCGACGGTGTGACAAAGACAAGGGTATCATACTGTTGCACAATTTTGTTGATATCCGATGAGAAGTATATTTCGTCGGTATTGAAGCGCACACTCATCAAGTAGGCAGGATTGTGTCCCAACCGTATGAAATCCTCGATACGGTCGTCACGGCGCATATACCATCCGATGTGGTGGGTGTGTCCTACCACAATCTTGGCAATGGCTGTTGCCCAACTACCACCGCCGATGATTGCTATTTTACCGCAGTCGAACATTTCTTTTTAGTGTTTACTGTTTGTAGTTCTTATGCTCAATGTCCAATGTCCCGTTGTGGCTGTTGGCTTTCACCAGTATGCTTACAACAGAACATTGGACACGAAGTATTATGCGTTACTTTTGTCAATCCACTGCTGGATGACATCAACAGCAGGTTTGGTCATTTCAAGCTTGTATTTCTTGACAATGTCACCAATCTTCTGTTGCAATCCTTGGGCTTTCTCTTCCTTGATGTTTTGCACAAGGTTGAAACCTGCCTTACGCAGCACGGGTACCCACTCTTCGCCGACACCCACTTCTGCCCATTCGGCAACGCTGCTCTGTGGAATCTTCTTCTCTGGCTTCATCTGTGGGAAGAACAATACCTCCTGGATATAGGTCTTGCCTGTCATCAGCATCACCAGACGGTCGATACCGATGCCAATACCACTTGTAGGAGGCATACCGTATTGCAAAGCGCGTAAGAAGTCTTGGTCGATGATCATTGCTTCGTCATCACCCTTATCAGCCAGACGCATCTGATCTACGAAGCGCTCTTCCTGGTCGATGGGGTCGTTAAGCTCAGAATAGGCGTTAGCCAACTCCTTACCGTTTACCATCAGTTCGAAACGCTCGGTCAGTCCTGGTTTTGAACGGTGCATCTTGGTCAGTGGCGACATCTCAACAGGATAGTCGGTGATAAAGGTAGGCTGGAGGAAAGTGCCTTCGCAGAACTCACCGAAGAGTTCATCAATCAACTTACCCTTACCCATGGTCTCGTCAACATCCATACCTTTCTCTTTGCAGAAGGCGCGGATTTCCTCTTCGCTCTTGCCGTTGCAGTCGAAACCGGTCTTTTCCTTGATAGCGTCAAGGATAGGCAGACGGCGGTAGGGCGCCTTAAACGAAATGATTTGGCCATCGATTTCGCGTTCGGGCTTGCCGTTGACAGCAATACAGATGGTTTCAAGCAGTTTCTCGGTGAATGTCATCATCCAGTTGTAGTCCTTATACTGCACATAAAGTTCCATGCAGGTGAACTCTGGATTGTGGTTGCGGTCCATACCTTCATTGCGGAAGTTCTTGCCAATTTCATATACTCCTTCAAAGCCGCCAACGATGAGGCGTTTGAGGTAAAGCTCGGTGGCAATACGCATATACATGTCTTGATCGAGCGCATTGAAGTGGGTGATGAACGGACGGGCTGATGCACCACCGGCAATAGACTGCAGTGTAGGAGTCTCTACTTCAGTATATCCTGCTTCATCGAGTACACGGCGCAAGGTGCGGATAACGGTGGCACGCTGCAGGAATGTATCCTTCACACCATCGTTCACAATCAGGTCAACATAGCGCTGACGGTAACGCAGTTCGGGATCTTCAAACTTGTCGTAAGCCACACCGTCCTTGTATTTCACGATAGGCAGTGGTTTCAGACTCTTCGACAGCAGGGTCAGTTCCTGTGCATGTACCGAAATCTCACCTGTCTGTGTGCGGAATACGTAACCCTTGATACCGATGAAGTCACCAATGTCAAGCAGTCGCTTAAATACCTTATTATATAAGTCTTTGTTCTCGTCGGGGCAGAGGTCGTCGCGCGAGATATATACCTGTATGCGGCCTTTACTGTCCTGCAATTCTGCAAAACTGGCTTTACCCATGACGCGGCGGCTCATCATACGACCTGCGATGCACACCTGACGGGGCTCAGCATCGTCGTTGAAATTGTCGCGGATTTCGGTAGAATAGGCATTGGTGGGATATTCTGCTGCGGGATAGGGGTTGATACCCATCTGGCGCAGTTCCTGCAGACTTTCGCGTCTGCCAATCTCTTGTTCACTAAGTTCTAAAACGTTCATATCTGACTTTTCTTCTGTTATATGCGTGCAAAGGTAGTAATTTTATCTGATTATCTCACTTTTTTTATCCCTTTTTTATAATTATCAAGGTGTGTTAATGTCACAGAAAGGGGTGATTGACGAAAAATAGATAAAAAACTGCAATACTATTTGGCTGTTATCAGAAAATATATTATTTTTGCAATGTATTACTATTACAACCAAGCAAATGTTGCACGAAAGAATCAAAACACGGGTAGTTGGTGTCGATATCAATGTAGATCAGACGACCTACGCAGTGATAGACATTCGTGGCCATATCATAGCCAGGGATAGTTTCTCTTCGGAAGATTACCCGAAAATCAATGACTATATCTTAAAGTTGTCAGAGAGCATCCTTGAGATTGTTGAAGCCAATGGCGGATACGAAAGCGTACGATCTATTGGTATTAGTGCACCCAGTGCCAATCAAGTGACTGGATGTATTGAAAATGCGCCCAACCTGCCTTGGAAAGGCGTGGTACCTTTGGCTGCTATGTTGCGCGATAGCTTGGGTATTGCGGTTGTTCTTGGCAACGATGCCTATTCTTTCGCCTTAGGTGAGCATGCCTTTGGTCCTGCCCACGGCATGAAGAACTTTATACTCGTCACCATCGGCAGTGGTACGGGAAGCCGCTTCTTCAGCAATGGAGAAGTCTATAATGGCAATCATGGATTTTCCGGTGAGGTCGGACATATTTGTGTCGAGCCTGGTGGACGTCTTTGTGGTTGCGGTAAACGTGGATGTTTGGAAACCTATACAGCGCAGAAAGGCTTCATACAAACAGCGCGGGAAGTTCTTGCAGAGAGCGAATTGCCCTCTACGCTACGCAGTGTAGATAAACTGACCGTTCGCGCCATTGCTGAAGAGGCTGTGGCTGGCGATGAACTGGCAAAAGAAGTATTGCATCGCACAGCCGAGTATCTGGGATTGGCATTAGCCAACTATGCTTCTCTTGTCAATCCCGAAGCCATTATCCTGACGGGTGATGTGACAAAGGGCGACCAGATGTTGCTTGAAATGGTCAATGAGGTGTTTGAAGCACATGTGTTCCATAATATGAAGGGCAAAGTAAAACTCTTGCTCTCTCAGATTGACGAACAGGAGCTCAACCTTCTTGGTGCCAGTGTAATGGCATGGGATGTGAAAGAGTACTCACTATTCTTGTAGTAAGTTCCTCCCTCATGCTTCCCATTTTATGAATGACAGAAAACAATAAAAAAGTAGAAACATTGCATTATGGGTGTTACAAAAAAAAATAAAGTAGTGGGAGTTGTCGTCGGATACGATATGGCTACCTTAGCCATTGTCGGTGTGCGTGGCGACATTATTGCTCGCGACTCTTTCTATATATCGACCTACCACGATATCAACGATTTCGCTGGAATGCTCTGTGAGAAAATTACATCACTCATCGCAGCCAATGGTGGCATGGAGAGCATCCGTTCGGTAGGAATCAGTGTGCCCAGTGGCAACTATGTGACGGGATGTGTGGAAAATTCTCCGAATATGCCTTGGAAAGGACGCATCCCCTTGGCATCAATGTTGTGCGACCGCTTGGGCTTGGCAGTAGGTTTGGGTAATGATGCCCATGCCACTGCAGTAGGCGAGGCAGCTTATGGTGTAGCTCATGGTATGCGCAACTTCATCGTTGTCTTGTTGGGCAATGGCGGACTGGGCAGTTGTTTCTTCTGTAATGGTCGTGCCCATTTAGGTGTAGAAGGCTATGCCGGCGAATTTGGCCATACCTGTTGTAAAGTGGGTGGTCGCAAGTGCAATTGTGGTCAAGAGGGATGTCTGGAGGCTTATGTCTCGGCACGTGGCATGATACAGACTGCTCGTGAGATCCTTGATCAGCATCCAGAAATGGACAGTATGTTGCGCCGTATGCCTGAAATGACTATGAAGATCTTGAAGCAAGCCTGCGAAATGGAAGACAAGGTGGCATTGGAAACCGTGCGCTATACGAGTCGCATCTTGGGTATGAAACTTGCCAACTATGCTTCCATAGTCGATCCTGAAGCTGTTATCCTCACTGGCGAACTTGCCATGTTCGGTAAGTGGATGATGCCCGACCTTCGTGCTTGTTTTGAAGAGAATGTGTTCCACAATAGCCGTGACAAGATAGAATTGTTCTTCTCCGATTTCGATGAAGGGGAGCGAGACATCCTTGGAGCCAGTGCCTTGGCATGGACGGTGAAGGAATACTCGTTGTTTAAGTAAGCTGTAGGAATGGATATAGAACATATCAAACAAATTATTTCAAGCAGTCCCAATCTCAGTACCGTCCTCGGCATGGAATTTATCTCCACTCCCGAGGACGATATCTGTATGGCACGTATGGCTGTTGATGAACGCACACGTCAGCCTTTTGGCTATCTTAGCGGTGGCGCTTCGTTGGCATTGGCAGAGAATGTGGCTGGTGTCGGTTCGTCGGCACTCTGTCCCGGATGTGCCTGTGTGGGCATTGAAGTCAGTGGCAGCCATGTCAAAGCTGTGACAGAAGGGGAGACGGTGACCGCCACTGCACGATTGCAACATCGTGGAAAGACCCTTCATGTGTGGAATGTAGAACTCCGTGATACGTCTGGTGATTTGATATCCACTGTGCGTGTCACCAATTATATCATACCATCCCATGAATGAAACAACAGCTTTTGCCATATATCGCTTGCCCCATCAACAGCAGTGTGTGCTGGTGGATCAGATTGGCGGACTGCCACGCGAGTTGCCATCGTGTGCCGAACTGTGTGGCTGCGAGGGATTTGTCATGGCTCCCTTTGCTCCTTCTGCAGATTGTCCTATATTGCTGTTGCGCCCGGACAGGGTATATACTTTTGCTTGTGCAGACCATGTGAAGGCATTGATTCCTGTAGATTCGGTAGAAAATATAGAATCGCAGATTGAACCGCAACCTTTTTCTCATGCCGACTATCAGGTAGATTTCGCCAATTTCCACGAACATCTTGTCAATGGCGAGTTTAGCAAACTCGTCCTTTCCCGCAGTGTTGACATCAAGCGTAAGCCAGGTCTTACGGCAATCAGTCTTTTTGCCGAAGCCTGTCGCCGTTATCCACGGGTGATGGTGGCATTGGTTTCCACTCCGCAGGCAGGTACATGGCTTACTGCCACTCCCGAAATTCTGTTGTCGGGCAGTGGTCGCTTCTGGCAGACTATGGCTCTTGCCGGCACCATGCCCTACAGCGACAAGGTGCGGTGGAGCGATAAGAATATTCAAGAGCAACGGTATGTGGCTACTTATGTCACTGAGGTGTTGGAACACTATACTTCCGATTTCACCGAACATGGTCCTCGCACGGTGCGCGCTGCCCATTTGGCACATCTGCGCAGCGATTTCCATTTCACCTTGTCGAATACCGACAGGGTGGGAGAACTCATTCAGGCACTCCATCCCACACCGGCTGTATGTGGTCTGCCCAAGGATGAGGCTCGCCAGTTTATCCTTGCCAACGAGCATCACGACCGTCGTTATTATAGTGGTTTCATGGGACCGTTGTCACTTCACGATACGACCCATCTCTATGTCACCTTGCGCTGCATGCAACTCTTCAACAGTCATTGTCGCCTTTATGCCGGTGGTGGCATCTTGCCAGAAAGTAACGAACAGTTGGAATGGCAGGAGACCGAAGCGAAACTCGACACTATGCGTCGTCTTTTCCAGTAATCATTGCTTATAAACACTAAATCTCTCGTGATGTATTATTCATCGAAAGAAAACGTCAATATCCTCACCGCTTTATTGGTTGCCCATGGCGTGCGCCATGCTGTGGTGTGTCCTGGCAGTCGCAATGCTCCTATAGTCCACAACCTTGAGGCCTGTCCTGATATCCAGTGTCATCCGCTTACCGATGAGCGCTCGGCAGGCTTTTGTGCGCTGGGCATTACTGATGCTACCAACCAACCCGTAGTGGTGTGTGTCACCAGTGGGTCGGCATTGCTCAATCTCGCCCCTGCAGTGGCAGAGGCTTACTATCGCCACCGCCCATTGGTCGTGGTTTCTGCTGACCGTCCTCCCCAGTGGATTGACCAACTCGATGGGCAGACCCTGCCGCAACCTGATGCGCTTGGACGCTTTGTGGCAAAGGCTGTCTCATTGCCAGAACCTGCTGATGATGAGACACGATGGTACTGCGAACGGTTGGTCAACGAGGCATTGTTGGAACATCGCGCGCCTGTACATATCAATATAGCCATCAGCGAACCGCTTTTCGATTTCTCTTGTCCCTCGCTCCCTGCTGTTCGTTGCATGGAACGCATCGAGGCAGAGATGCCCAACCATGTGTTGAGTCACATCGGCCGTATGTTCATGTTGTCCAAACGGCCTATGCTTATCAGCGGTCAACCCTTCAACCGTCGGTTGGATGAGATGGTGATGATGGTAGAACACGACGAGAGCTATGTGCCCGACCTCGTGGTCTATGTTGGCTTACCCATAGTGAGCAAACGGGTAAGGAAGTTTTTGCGACGTTCCAAAGAGTCGTGGCTGATCAACGAAACAGGTGAGGTCAGCGACCCCTTGATGAATCTCACTAAGGTCATTGTAGGTGATTCCGATATGGTGGTTGATCATTTACACTTCCTGCTCGAACAAGATCCCCATCCGTTTGTGCAGCGTTGGCAGACTTTGGCGGCAAAGGTTGATGAGGCTGTGAGTACCTTTGATGCTCCTTTCTCGCAGCTGCTTGCTGTTCGTCAACTTGAAATGCTATTGTCGGCATTGCCCATGATCTATCGCCATTATGCCAACTCTACCGCCATCCGATTGGCGAATAGTTTTGCTACGGGTGCATTATGGTGCAACAGGGGTGTCAATGGCATTGAAGGGTCACTGTCCACTGCTGTCGGTCAAGCCATGGCAGTCAGTCCGTGGCCTTTGTTCTGTGTCATCGGCGACCTCAGTTTCTTCTACGATCAGAATGCACTATGGAACAATCAGCTACCCTCCAGTCTCCGCATCCTGCTGCTCAACAACGGTGGGGGAGGCATTTTCCGCCTTTTACCTGGATTGGAAAAGAGTCCTGCTCGCGACGCCTTGGTGTCGGCAGCCCATCATACAACTGCCGCAGGCATCTGCCAACAGTGTGGAGTGGGTTATCGCACCGCGGTTGATGCTGATTCGCTTACTGATGGGTTGCAGTGGTTAGTGTCTGCATCCGATCGTCCTTTGTTGCTTGAAGTCACCACCGATGCAGCTATTGACGAGCAAGTGATGCGCAGTTACTATCAGACTATTCTCAGATATCCTATAGATTGATTCCATCAATCGGTCATTAGCGATTATCGCTTTTGGAGTATAGCAATCGGGCAGGAAGAAAACATCTTGGTGTTTCTTCCTGCCCGATATTCATGATTTCAAAATCGGCTGTTTGTCCGATATGAGTTTATTGCTTGTGCTGGGAAGCATAGCGCAGCATGTTGAGCAACAGCTGTCGTCCGACAGCATCGGCTTTGTTCATGCCCTGAGTGTTGAAGGTATTCATCGACTCGTTCATACCGTCGAGATCCACCTTCTTCGTATAGGCTTCCGTTCCTTTAAGGCAAGCAGGGATGTCGAGTGTGGTAATGAGTATTCTGCCACGTCCTGCAGGAATCTCGGAGAGTGCCGAATATACCTCTTTGCGATGGTCAGACACACAACCGACCAATACTTCACCGCTCATGTCGCGCAAACCGATGCGGCGACGATTGTAGGCTGCAAAACACTGATACTCCCAGTTGAACACACAGTCGGTGGGTAATCCTTCAAAGATGGGGTGTGACCGACAGAAGAAGTTGCCACCATACCATGATCGTCCCAAGGCTTTCTCACCTCTATAGTCCATCACCTCTTTATCGCAAAGCAGATCTGCCCAGCGCACGGGATTATCTACAATGACGAGGGTGTGGCCCGAATAAACCCACTCCAGAATATCGCTGTATCCACTTCCAAACTGTGTGGGTTCAAAGGCTCCTACTATCATCAGGTCTGCCTGTGGTCTGCCACGATGGTAATTCACCGTCTTCACGCCTTGTGCATCAAGGTAGGCAGCCAGTACACCAGTGGTATCAGCCACGGCACATACACCGTCAATACCTGTTGCATTCATAGCCACGGCATAGATCTTATCATCACCGGTAGCCACGGTGCGTCCGTGTTGTTGCAGTTGGGCTTCGATGCTGACATAACCGGCACAGGGAATGCGCACCTTCCAACCAGTCATCAGATTCTCGCCATAGACCACTCCGCCACTCACTTTGACGCGCTTTTTCATCCGTGACAATACTTTGCCTTGCGCGTCGCGTGCGGTGAGTTGAAGCATGGCTGGTCCGTGGATATCCTTTCTGTTGACGATATATACATCGGTAGTCGTCGTATCGCCAACGGCAAGCACCTTATGGGTGAGTTTCACTGAGAGATAAAGTGGACGGTTGTAACGGGCTATCAGCTGTGCATCACCTTTGAGGTTGCGGTAGTTATCTACCACACCCGAATGGTTCTCCAGTTTCATCGACTCCCATCCGTTGATGGCATAGGCATCTACTGTGTTGCTGATGTGAACATTCTCCATCACACGGCCTTGGTAATAATATGCCACATTACCCATCTGTCGAGTCAGACTGTCAACACAGGGGAATGCCTTGCTGAAGCCACGGGTGCGGAGGAAGTTGTCGTAGGCATCATACCATGCTAAATAGTCGGCAGCCTCCCAGTTGTTGGTGCGTCCCGAACGGAGAATCTCGTCGCGGATGAGTTGCAGACGTGGCGGTGTGCCGATGGCTCCTTCTTCTCCCCAATATACTATTTCGCCTTTATTATCAGAGAAACGCAGGTAGTCGTTCTTGCCTTTATAGATATAGTCATGATAGACACCGGGTCCGCCAGCATGGTGGTTGTCCCACCAACCAATGTTGTGGAAGGTGGTATCGCCGGGCATCAGGTGCAGTTTGAAATGGTCGTCGGGTAATCCCTCCGGATTCTTTCCGTTGCACGAATTATAGGTGAGGATGCGCGATGGGTCGAGGCGATGTGCCATTTGCATCTGTCGGCGGTCTTCTGCCTGTGGTGAAGCACCACGCTCGTTGTGCAGATTATAGATGATGAGTGATGGATGTGATCGGTCGCGACGTATCATACGTGCCAGTTTCTCATTGCGGTAGTTGAAATAAAACTGGGTGTAGGCTGTACCGTCATCAAACTTGTTGGCGGGATATTGGTTGCCGCCGGGTTCCTCGAAATAGAGCAGACCGAGTTCGTCGGCTGCGTTGAGTACATCGGTATTGCCGATGGTGCGGTGGAAGTTGAGCATATTCATGCCCAGTTGTTTGGCGTCTCGCACCTGTTTGTAGGCGAGCTCGCGAGAAGGAGTAATACCGTTGTCGGGCCAGAAACTCCATGAGATGGCGGTGATGAGGGTGATGCGCTTGCCGTTGAGGTAGAACTGTCGGTCACCTTTTACGTCGCGCACTTCAAACCATCGGAATCCGAAACGTTGTGTCAACTCATCGTTGCCCAGTTTGGCGGTAAGTTCGTAGAGGTTGGGTTCTTCCACACTCCATAGTTTGGCTTGAGGTAAAGAGAGGGTCAGGGTTTTCTCGCTACCATCCATCTGTTCCTGACGACTCCATACTACCTTGTTGCTTCCGCGTTCTCTCAGTTCGAGTTTCAGTGGTGTGGCTTGTTTCACGCCTTCTGCTGCTATGTGTACTTTGACGGTAGAGGCGGCTGGGGTGTTCTCCACAAACATATCGCGGATAAACGTATTGTCGGTTGCCACGAGGTGAACACGTCCTGTGATTCCTCCAAAACCATGTGAGGGATTGGTGAGGTAGGCTCCCCACGCATAACACTGCGAGTCTTTCCAGTTGAAATTGCCGTTGGGGTCGGTGATGCGAACAGCTACCTCATTCTTTTGTCCCACTTTGGCGTATGGGGTGATATCCACTTCAAAGGGAGTGCTGTTGACCAAATCGTAGCCCACCAATTGGCGGTTGACGAAGATCTCGGCACGGAAGCGCACGGCATCAAACTGCAGAGCGATGCGCTTGCCTTGCCAGTTGGCAGGCACATCAACCTGCGTGCGAAACCATGACACGCCGACATAATTGCCGGTCACACCATAGGTCTGACCATTCCATCCCCACATCTCACCTTCCACAGTGGCAGGAAGATGCACACCAGTCTTCTGTGGGTGGTCGAGCAACTGCCATCCGCCTGTGGGCAGATTGACTGGCAGCGATGCCATGGTGACGGGCGGTGTGAAGAGTTTGTCGTTTGCCCACTGTGCTTGAGGATCGAGGGTGATGTCCCACGCTAATGGCGACAGGTCGATCTTGTCGCGTGCCGCACTCTGTAAAGCAACAGCAGAGAGAGCCATTAGTAACAATCTTTTGATTTGCATAATTGTTGTTTTTTAGATTAGTTAATATGTGATGTTTGGTAGGGTAGTGTGTAGTAGTTGTCGGTGATTGCTGGGCTGTCAGACCGTAGCAGGACTCTTAGATGTCTTTCGGTCTGCCATATACATTCCCGTCAGAATACAGACGGCACCTATCAGAAAATAGATGGTAATCTTCTCGCCCAACACCCATGAGGCAAAGATCATCGTGGTGATGGGATTGAAATATACCCAGTTTGTGGCTTTCACCGCACCGAGTTTGGAGATACACCAGTTCCATGTCAAGAAACAAATCATCGATGCCAAACAGCCTAAAAACAATAGGTTGCCCACAACCACGGGTTGGGTCAGCACTGCCATGGAAGGCACGCCCGGCACCAATATATAATAAGGTATGATGGTCAGCACACCATAGAAGAATACCTTCCGCGTGATGAAAGCAGCACTATACTTGTCGGTCATTGTCTTCATCAACAGTGAGTAGAATGCCCAACAGATGCAGGCTGTAAATGCCAGAGCATCGCCCACGGGAGAAAGGTGGAGCACAAATCTGCCGTTGAGCACTACGATGATCATACCCATAAATGCCAATAGTGAACCTGTCAACTGCATGATATGGATGCGCGAAGAGCGATAGACCAACCGCACCAGTAGTGTGGCAAACAGTGGACAGGAGCATACGATGAGTGAAGTATTGGTGGCTGTGGTGTAGTTCATGGCTTCGTTCTCACTCAGGAAATAGAGTGAACCTCCGGTGATGCCCAACAACACCATCAGACCTTCGTCGCGCCATGAGTCTGCAAAGAGTCGTCGATGGTTGAAACAGAACATCAGCACATATGCCATGGCGAAACGCAGCGTGAATATCTGTGCTGGCGAAAGACCATTAATCATCAACACCTTGGTAGATACAAAGGTGGTGCCCCATATTGCTACAGTTAGGAATGCAACAAGATGGTAGAAGATGTTATTGTTTGTCTTTGGCATCTGAATCTTTGGTGTTATCACGAATCAATACAGTCTTTGTTGTGTGGCTATCGCTACACGCATGCAAAGATAGTGCAAACCGAGTGAAATGCCAAAGAAAAACTGTGTTTTTTAACATAGAGACTTTGATGTTGTACAGGAAAAAATCGTCAACATTCAAATGTTCTATACTCTGAAAAAGAGTTTCGTTTCTGTTAGTATCTTTATTTTTATAAAAGCATCAAAAGCCTCTACAAAATTTTTATAATCTCCCATAAGCCTAAAGTTTGTATTGTGAAAGTCAATATTAATCTGTCGAAGACAAATCAAGCAAGAAATCATAGATGCTGATAATCTGAATTCCATCATCATCGCTCCATGATTTTGTATGCTCACCAACGATAAGGAGTTTACATTCCGAAAAAGTGGTACATGTTCCACTTTTTCGGAACAAAGGTAATACTATTCTTTTAAAAGTAAGACAGTTTCTTTAGGAATTTGACAATTTTAGCCAAATTCGCTACTCTACATATACACCTCCATGCCATTCACCTCAAATATACACACATCTCGAAGCTGTCGGATTTCATTTGAGTCCAGCAGTTTTGTTCGTCTTGTGCCTTTATAGAAGTCATATTTGAGGGAGATGCAACGGTGCCAGGACTGGATCTCACCGCTGCGAGTCCATAGACGGATGTCGATGGGTTCGGGACTGGATAGGATTTTGCGGAGGGTGGTGATGTGGATTGATTGCATAGTGATTGGTGTTAGTCGAAGGTGCGGTGGAATGGATCATCGAAGATGTTCTTACCGTAGTCAATGGTGATTGGGAGATGATGACTGCTATATTTGTACTTGAACTTGATACTGTTCGTGGCGTTGTCCAGTGCGTAAATTTTCACGGATTTTACTTTTGTCCTTACAGGACGTTTGAAAAAATAACCATACATACCCAGGGTGTTACCCTGGGCTAAGAAGATGTTGCCCCATTCGGGGCGTTAGTAACCAAACAAGCAGTGGTGGGCTGGAAATAACAAAACAAGCAAAGGCGGGCTGAAAGCCCAATGGTTTTCTTAGCCCAGGGTAAC